>WLWD01001752.1_pt1 | contig 144326 bp, 126 predicted proteins | sample 6712731 | NCBI WGS metagenome assembly WLWD01 (sample SAMN12718690, study PRJNA576275) | sponge metagenome | isolation source: marine sponge | host: Mycale hentscheli | place: New Zealand: South Island, Marlborough, Capsize Point | collected 2014-11-01
CCCCCCCCCCCCCCCCCCCCCCCCCCCCCCCCCACACTCACGAGATAATCAACAGCACAACTGAATAAATGAATGCACCATGGACAATACATCATATACAATGTTCTTGATTGTTCACTCTACTTCTGTATCATCCTATTGGCTACACCTTGCAGGACCTCTGGCGGAGTCCTAATATATATTGTGTATGCAGAACTCTCCCACCGACCGAGCATCTTAATGAGTGAGTCCTGAATTCCTCTCTGTGCCGCAGTCGTAGCAGCGCCAATTCGAAAGCTTTGGCCCGCATAGTGAGATGCATTATAGCCAGCCAGTGTGAGCGCCCTTCGTACAGCCTCTACAAATTGCTCCCTAGTCAGCGCCCTGCCACCTCTGAACTTAAAGAACTGGCCCGGCTGCACCCCTCGCAGAACCATATAACGTGCCACTGCTGCCACTGGGCATAGCTTGCTTTGTACACGCCCCAGAAAAATAGTAACCCCTTGACGATAGGGGTCCGTTTTGAGGCCTTTAAGTGAACTTCCACATAATGGGGGTCCTGATATCTGCTCAGTCGCACATCCCCAACTGCCAGATGTCTATCCGCCTCAAAGCCTCCTTCTTTGGGAATTGTAACCTCACCTGATCGCAAGAAACCAAAAAAAACACATTGCTGCCGCTGCCCACAGCATGACTGCATCCTGTGACTCTTGATGGAGCAGCCACGCCTGTTGCAAGGCCTCCAAGATTTCTACCGTAATTGGCAATCGCGTTCGTCGAGGATTCTGGGCCCTTCTCTTTAATCCTTTCACCACATACTCCAATTGCCGCATTACTCCTATCCGGGGATCCCCAAGCCCCAAGGAGATGTGTGAGTGCCGAACAGCTGCCAGATAATTTTTGACTGTTCCTCCCGACAAACCCTGTTGAAATGCCCATGCCACAAAGTACATCAGTGTGGACTCTCTCACTGGCGCAGTTGTCGCAGGGAGGTAGAGAAAGAATTGACAGAGAAGGCATCTCCATGCAAGAGTTGCTACCGATCGTGTTAGCATGCATGGTGTGGGGAGCCAAGTGGTCGGGTAGGGCTGTACAGGTGCACTGCGATAATACTGGTGCTGTGGCAGTGGTTAATTCAGGCTATAGTCGAGCACCAACCATTATGCACCTGTTGCGATGCCTTTTCTTCATCAGGGCACACTTCCAGATTTCATTGTGGGCAACGCATACCCCAGGGGCGGACAATACGATGGCAGATGCCATTTCCCGTAACCACCTCTCCCATTTTTTCTTGCAGGCACTGGAGGCCCGTCGGCACAGGGTTCCAATCCCTCAGTCACTAGTGGATCTACTAGTCGAGCAGCAGCCAGATTGGACATCTCGTCTCTGGACCCGATTGTTCAGGAGCTCTTTGCCGCGGGTCTAGCACCAGCGACCCAACAGAACTACAAGTCAGGTACAAGACGATACCTGGAATTTTGTAGGAAATTTAACGTGCACCAACCATTTCACATCCCATCTGAATCCACTCTTTTTCACTAGGGGACTACAGTCCACACCCCCAACCCCCCGACGCATCTGTCCAGATTTGCACCACTCCACCCTTGTCACTTCTCCTGCACTCTATCATGCTCGTCCCATTCCATGACTCAAGGAATACTGCCCACCATGCCATGTCTGATCGAAACCCGAGATTAAGCCTGACCATGCCTTTTGATCTTCCTCTGGTGGCCTTGGTCTCTAACATTCTTCTCAAGAATGTCTTGCCGGGCTGCACGACCTGCGCTGCGTGGGCCAATTTTCCCACCAGAGATTTTAGCTCCCTTATGGTGCATACTGTAGCGTAGTCGAGAGACAGTTAGCTACTAAAACTATACTAAATACAACTTGTCTTTTCTTTCAATATCTCTAACACGAGGAGTATATATTACAAGCACGTGAGACAATAAATGATGATGTCATAGTATGATGATGATAAAACAGAGTTCAAAGTTCCACTACATTACTCCCCCCGCAGTGACCAAGTCAGGGAACGAAATTAGCTAGGTGCTTTGGCCAATGAACACGTTGACCAGATCGTGTGTGGTGGGGGCCGGCTGAGTGACAGCTGGTTGTATCGATAGGTCTGGAAAGGGCGCAGTGGCAGAACTTGGAAGATGGTCAAGATGTGCAGGCTTCAAACAGTCAATTGAGACAGTATCGGAGCGACCATTACGGTCTATCGTGAAGAACTTGGTGTTACGCTTAAGTACTTTATAAGGGCCATCATAAGGTTGCTGAAGGGGCTTTTTCACTGCATCATGTCGGACAAATACGTGAGAGGATCCGGCGAGTGAAGAACTGGTGTCTGTAACATTTTGCGTAGGTTGGCGCGTGGGTGCAGCATGGAGTGACCTCATTGCAGACTTGAGTTGTGAGACATAGCTGCCAGGATCAGGGCAGTTGTCAGAAGCAGCAGGAAAGAATTCTCTAGGGAGCCGCAGAGTACAGCCGTAAACCAACTCAGCTGCTGTGCAACCGATGTCTTCCTTGAGCGAGGTCCGTATACCAAGCAGTACAAGTGGCAATGCTTCTTCCCAGCGATCAGGGTGAGGATAAGCTTTCAAAGAAGACTTCAACTGTTGATGAAGGCGTTCAACAAGGCCATTGGTGATTGGATGATACGCAGTGGTTCGGATGCGCTTTGTGTCAAGAAGATTCGAGAACTCATGCCACAGCTGTGATTCAAACTGTCGACCCCTGTCAGTGCAGATTATTCCTGCTGGGTTCCATGACCTTCCTCCCTCAGTTGTTGCTGGTCATCCTACTGGCGCTGCTATTATCAGGACTGCTTTCTCAAGGCTCCGCAGTCTGTCCCCCACGTCTGGGTCTCTCGTTTCATAGAGTGCGCAATCTGCCTCCGAATGAGTCGTAGCAAAGCAAAGTTCGCAACGACGAACTGCCGATGATCGTGCTGCAAAGTTCATAGAGAATAGCGTAGCATTTATCACGGACCACCGTCATTTGCCGGCGAGAGCTGCTTGGCGCCGGAAGGCGGAGTCATACCGGACCCATCCTAGCCCCTCATCGTCCTGGCTCACCTGGACGATAAAGCCCATATATGCCATGAGCTCTGGTTTGTGCTGTGCATTAGGAGGGCCAAGCACTGCCACATATGCTGCATAGCATTGCAGCCACGTGTGAAGGTCTGTTACTTTTCGACTTGTCGACTCCTTCACTCCTTCTCCCCCTCACTGTCCTTGTGGCCGGCCCAAAATTCCAAGAGGAGCTCGCCCATCTCTACGAACTCCCACCAAAGAATTTTTACTGTCAGCTGTGATGGTACCGGTGGCATGCCGTCACCGATATATGTTCCCGTTGCCGGGAGCTTCGGTGATGCTGACGCCAGCGGCAATAAATTAAGAGTGGCTGCTGCCCTCGATGCCTGGTCTTCCATCCTCCCACTGCTGGGGGTCCCTTCCACCAATGGGAGGCCAGCCAACACTGCTGCAGGAGGCATTATGCCCGAGAATGACCAAGAAAGTGATGTAGACTGCCCCGCACTCAGGCCTACATATTCAACAACAACACTTGCTATCATAACCAATCCTGTACCATAACCAATCCTGTACCACCCCGCCCCCTTTCAATCTATACTTTCTCCCCACCCCTAATTAGTTTTCTAATGGGCTGCTGCCCTGGTAGGCCTTTATCATAGCGGGCTACTGTCCTGGCCTCTGAGGCTGCTGCCCTGGTTGGACCTTTTCCTTGGCGGGCTGCTGCCCTGGCAGGTTTTCTTGGCCAGTGGCTGCCCCAGCACTTTGATATTATAATTATTATACATTATCATTATTATTGTTATTCTCCTCACAGGCTACTGTGCCAGCTGGTTGGTTTTTAGCGGGCTGCTGCCCTGGCAGGTCGTTTTCCGGTGGGCTGCTTCCCCAGTAAACCCTTCTTTCATCGAGCAGGGGCAACATACTAGCGGGCTACCGTAGGCCTTGCTTATGTTGGCTTCTCCCTAGCCGGCCATTTTTCATTTTTCAGACAGACTGCTATTTTAGCCAGCTCTTCTCCTGGCGGGCATCTGCCTTGTCATTCTTTAATTTTTGTGGTATGTTTTGGCATACAAATTTGGGTTTTAATAATCTATTCTTGCAATAATATGAAAATGATTAAAAAAAAAACGAACTTTAGTAAGACCTAATCCTGCTCTCATTAAGATTAAAAAAAGAAGACATATCAAATGGCATGACGTACTTTTGTGGAGACAAATGACTACTTCAGCATGAGACTTACAGTAACCCAAACCTAAAGTTCTATACATTACTAATTACTTATCCTATGGGGGAGGGGCCATATAGTTTAAAGTTTTTTAAGGTAAGTTTTAGTAGGTAAATTTGACTGCCGAATAGCTATCTCCTCCGATCATTTGTATATTTAGACTAACACGAGGGTCGGGTGGGGTGGGTGTGTATTCCAGCCAATAGCTGCAACCCACACTAAGCATCATTGTCATGCTAGCTAGACATGGGAAACTATTTGGCTCCCAGTCAAAATTGCTGGGGCCAAAATTAGCAAATACAATTAAATATGCAAAAATATTTTCAAATAGTCGTTAACCGTCAGAACTAATCCATCCAAATATTGGGACAAATTGGCGCACTAAAGAAAAAATGCGCCATGTCAATGACTTTTACAGAATTGAACAACTGCATTTGTTGAAGTTGAAAGCCTTTCTGAACTTTGAAAGCTCCACCCACTCTGTGGTTGTGAAGTGGCCTGTTGAGTTTGGCTTCACAGTTGGGTCTCGTTATGTACAAGTGTATCCTCTGGCTAACCAAATCTCTGTCCACGCTTGCAAAGAATTTTCCTTTGTGGAATGCCTTCATACTCACAATATAAAGTGCTTTGAAAATGTTTGGTGTCTGTACGTGATGAAAATTATCAACTTTAAATAAATATGCAAAAATATTTTCAAATAGTCGTTAACCGTCAGAGCTAATCCATCCAAATATTGGGACAAATTGGCTCACTGAAGTAAAAATGCGCCATGTCAATGACTTTTACAGAGTTGAACAACTGCATTTGTTGAAGTTGAAAGCTTTTCTGAACTTTGAAAGCTCCACCCACTCTGTCGTTGTTAAGTGGCCTGTTGAGTTTGGCTTCATAGTTGGGTCTCGTTATGTACAAGTTAACTCTGGCTAACCAAATCCGTGTCTTCACTTGCAAAGACTTTTCTTTTATAGAATATCTTCATACTAACAATATTAAGTGTTTTGAAAATGTTTGGTGTCTATACGTGATGAAAATTAGCAAATACAATTAAATATGCAAAAATATTTTCAATAGTCGGTCAGAGCTTGTAGAGGGCCCTGACTTGGTTGAAAGGCAAGACAGGTGTGGCCTCTGCAGATGGCGTAAGCACGGGTGAAGGACCAGGAACGAAGTTACTCGATATTAACTTGCCGTAACGCCAAGCTACAATCTCCCGCAACCGCTGGCTTTCGCTTGCAGTCTTGGAAGACAGCCCGAAAAGTGCGCACTCCCTAATGCTTTCTAGGCACCAAGGTCGGCAGAGGTTAACTTTCATTCAATTCTGACTTACAATTACTGTGAATATATGGAGATGACTAAGATGGGGTATGCTGTGGTTGAGGTATGATATAAATATCATTAATGGACATAGTAAGTATGGTAAGGTGTGGATAAATGTGAAGGTGTTCATTCTTGTGTTTATCTAGTTCCAATGCATCAAGTGAGTTCTTGGGCTTCAGGAGTGAGGGCCGGCCTTCTGTCTGGGTGGAGTCCCAGACAGAACTAATCCATCCAAATATTGGGACAAATTGGCTCTCGGAAGTAAAAATGCGCCATGTTAATGACTTTTACAGAGTTGAACAACTGCATTTGTTGAAGTTGAAAGCTTATCTGAACTTTGAAAGCTCCACCCACTCTATCGTTGTGAAGTGGCCTGTTGAGTTTGGCTTCATAGTTGGGTCTCATTATGTACAAGTTTATCCTCTGGCTAACCAAATATATGTGGACACTTGCAAATGACTTTCTTTTGCTAAAAGTGTTTAAACTTATAAATATAAAGTGATTTACAAAGTGTAGTGACAGTGCCTGGTGAAACAAAGGAAATACAAATGAATATGCAAACATATTTTCAAGTAGTCGTTAACCGTCGGAACTAATCCAACCAAATATTAAGACACATTAGCTTCATGAGGAGAATATACACCAACTGAATGACTTTTACAGAGTTGAACAACTTGGTTCGTTGAAGTTGAAACCCTTTCCAAACATTGAAAGCTCCACCCACTCTGTGGATGAGAATTGGCCTGTTGAGTTTACCACTTACCAGTAGAAAATACGCTGACTAAACACATTAATATAAATTTACATGTATAATAAAATAAAAAATATTACTACTATTACTATTATTATTGTTATTATTACTATTATTATTACTATTATTATTACTATACTATTATTATTATTACTTATTATTACTTATTACTATTATTATTATGATTATTTATTACTGTTTTAGTTGTACAAAATAAATGTTTCATACACTCCTATCACCCACTAGCTATGTTCCTATAAGCCCTAGCCCTAGCCCTGTTCATCATCAGTCAATTGAAATTTGTTTTAATGAATACAAATAAAAGAGTGAAAAGTAGTGTTCAGAAAGAATAACTATTTGTGAAAATAAAAACAATTTTGTGGAAACAAAATTAAAGTCCAGTGAAGGTTTCAAACCAATGACGTGCGTATTCTGTATTATGCTCTCCTGTAAAATAGACAACGAGAAATGACGACCAGAGCAAAAAGAATACAACATGAATTACCTTCATAGAACAGGGTTTGTAGAAATTGATGGGATGAATCAGAATCAGGTACTTTAATCGAGTGGTAGTCTGTGACGTCATTTGTCAAATACCAAATCATAATGGCTAACTGCCTCCAGTCAGCATTTCGAGCAGTCCAGTTATCATGTACTCATGTATACATTGTTGATTTGGTGGTGAAATAAGGATAACCATCAACTTTAACAGCCCTATCTAGATCTATCAGTACAGCATGGTCATCTACATTGAAGCATACGTTTTCAAGACGCAAGTCCTGATGTGCTAAACCTGTCGTATGTAATTCTTCAATTGCTTCAATGACGTCGTGCACAAAAGTGTATAAATGTACCCGAGCTTTTTCTGGAATTTCAATGCGTTATATACAAAATATGCTATTGTAGGCTTCATAACATATCTCAATGGTAAAGCTGACAATTGTAATGAAGTGGGCTGAATTGCAAACATCAGCAAAGTATTGAATCCAGTCTTTGCCAAAGGTGTCTTGTAAACTAATTGTTCATTTGGATTCATGACAACTATCGAATTACCTGATTTAAGCTGGAAAGCACAATCACCAAATTCAGGCGCTAAATATTGGGTGGATAGTGGAAGGCAAATCTCTCTACTACTACTACTATCATATTGAAACGCCGATTGTGTCCGAAAAACTTTTTCAATTTCTCGTACAACCACAGAACATATTATGGGTTTACGAATAATCCTATACTGAAGAAGACTATCACTCCAAGTGCATGTAACTTTAACAACATATCCCGGCTGGACAGGAATGTAGAATCCAATTACTTCCAAGGTGCTTGCATTTCTGTTTATTAGGTATCTTAATTGGTCCATTAACCCATATACCAGTTTGTAAATGGTTGCTTCTTTGTCGTTATTTGATTCTACTTCAAACTGCAAACAAGAAATGTTGTTTTTAAAAATTGCAACATCAGGGACGTTTTTCTCTTTCAAAAATAGTGGGTTTTTAGTCACATTGGGAATCCCACATTCTTTCTTTACCTCCACACCATTAACAGTTCGCATAGAACGACATAGTAAGTCATACATACCAGCCACCACCTTCTTGTGATCAAGATTAACTTCACTTCCACCAGTTAGGGCATTTACATCGTAAGCATATGAGTTGATAGGAGGATTAGGATCATTACTGCTCATTGCAATTAAATTAAAAGGATCATATGATGAGAAACTGGTACGAGAAGCATTGAGAGGGCGACAGGATACAGTTGCATGAGAAGATGGGGAAAAAACATACTGACTTATGTTTTGTGGAATACTTGGTAAACTCATTCCATATCTTGGAGTAGGATTGCTGACCTAAAGAAATACGAGTTAATTCAAGAATCAATCGAGTATAATGGTGACTTACTTCTTCTGCCATCTCCAGATTTGACTATTATAGCTCCATCGTTAAAAAATAAGTACTTACTGTCCTCTGTCATTTGACACACACGTGATACTCATGTTTTCATCCTTCCGCATCAACGACTTGTACTGCGCACGCCACTATAGTTGCGTGACCTGTATCCTTCCTTCTGTCCCCGCCCATTAATCAAAGGAAGGTAAGGGTCGGCGACGACTAGCTTTCATTTAGTTACCCACTCTTTAAGGGCGGCAGAACTGTAGTCCCTAAAGGAACTTCTCTTTATTAACTCTTTGGGTGGAAGAGTACAACCACCCAAATACTTTTTTTTTTGAACCCCTAAAATTCTGAAACCATAAACCCATGTGAAGATGAATGTGCAGGCTACTGTAGACATTCTAGAGTGCACAAGTGCAAATTGTTTTGTTTTTTTTGCATCCAAAAGTCTTTATTATTGCACTATAAAGTAGTTAACAAAGTGTCTGGAGGCAATATCTTATAAGAGTGGATGATGATATGGAGGGGGAGTGGTGGATGATATGGAGGGGGAGTGGTGACCTCACCTCACCAACCACGGAGGATCAATGGACTCACATTCACTCTCAAGTACTTTATGAGCAATCTATCACTTTGTTGTGTAACTCCCACCAACATTACCACAGTAGTGTAATTCAGAATAATAAAAATTTAATGAATTATAAACAATACATGATACAACACAACTCTGACAAAAACAAGGAAAGACACAACAGAGATGTAATAAATACAGAAACAAGATAAATGAGCATGCAAGAAAGTAGATTCCTAAAGTCACTCGGAGGGAGAAACAACAAACAATCACATTGAAATCAGTGCATACAACACACCTTTCACACAAACACACAAACACACAGTACAGATCATTCAGGTTAGCACTTGCAGTAGAATGACTAATAGAGAATTGCCATTACCCTTAGCAACTCGATTTAATCTAACACAGAAATACTCTCAAGGAACTAGACCAATTATTAATCATAAAAGTGCAGACAAACGATCAGGTATTGTAGTAGAAGGTAGAGACAAGTAGTCTGGCGGCCAAACACTCAAATTTGGGGTAACCTGGAAATATGATATGCGGAAAGTTTTTTTTCATGAACATATTCTACAAGGTCTACAAAATCATATTCAGGTTCATGCCACTTTGGTACAGTTGGGCACTGCGAAATATTCACCAATTTTTGTTAAATTTCGCTGAAATCTAGTTGAAATCAAATAGCATCATGTTACATATCACTGAAATCCATATTTCATGCAGATTATTTTTTACAATAGCACTTAAAATTAATATTTTAAGGTAATAAGCAAATCACAAGGTTACAAAAAATTAATGAGAATTTTACGTGCAATCAATAAGCTTATACCAGCTCCTCTTCTTCAGAGTCGGATTGCGAATCATAAAATGAGGCTTGTTCTACTGTTGGTTGAGTAACATGCACAGAACTGTGTGCATGATATTTTGAAAGACTTGCAGGAGCAGTATCCTCTTTTACAAGCTTCTGCTGCCTTGCAATGGCACACTAAAACACGTTAAACTTCATTGGGAAGAACTTGGACCTCTTCTGCCACCATAACTGGCACTAATATTTCGTGAGCCGAATTGCTTCAACAAGTCCTGTCATCATTGTGGAATAATCTGTTGGTGGTTTGTCGATTAATGGTAAGTACATGGCTATTGTTGCATTTGCATCCCCCTCCCACTTTCACGAGCAAGTTTGGTGTTGAATCCTGAATACTCTGGACTATTTGGTCTTTTATAATTGATTTCAGAAAGCTAAGGTCACAATCAGTTGCAATTTTAAGTGCCGCAGCAGTCTTTGCCAGGATTCTCAATGGTTGCACTGTTTTAATGCATACTGATAAAGGCAATTGTTGTTTCTTGTGCCCAATATATTGAACAGTTTCAATATCAGGTAGGTATGCACGTTTTAACTCTGTCTTCTTTAATCTAGGAATAGCTTCATGCTCAATTTCAGGTTTTGCTGCAGATTGTAGAATCATGATTGCTAATGAATGAGTCTGCTTTAGGCTGTTCATGGAACTAATATTACAATCAAAATTGTCAGCTACAGCTTGAACAAGACCATTGGAATAGTGAGAAAGAACACCATATGACTGCTTATTTGCACTCCAAACTGCTGCTGAAAAGTTCATCATAAGAATATACCACACCATAGTCATGTAACTGATTTACTAACTGTTTTGCTTGTACCAAAATTGCCAAAGAAACTTAAAGGCTAGTATATCAATTGGAAACTAGGCCAGTGATCATATTTCCAATGAGTATGTTTTCTAACAATTTAGTAGAAATATATGACAAAAGCTTAGCCAGAGCAGGACTAACACCTTGCTTACAAGAAGTTAAATCAATATTGCTTTGATATTCATCTTTATTATACTTAATGTTCTGAATTTCTGAAACAATTTTTTTTTGCAGTACTATGAAGATTTCCTTCATCTTCATCGTCAAGGCTTTGTATACGCAATACTGTATTTGCTTTAGATTTAAAAACAATTATATTGGCTATTCCAGGTAAAGATAAATATCATTCTTACACTAAGCAACTAACTTTTGTACCAATTCTTTTCTGGACAGTGATGTTCCTCCTAAACTTGCATACTCCTTATATAAATCAAGTGAAGACCACACTCAAGATGGGTTACTTGCAAACAGATTTGATAAAAGAGTATAAGGTTCACTTTCCAGAGATATATTCACTTTGTGGGAGTGGGAAGCTTTAATGTTTCTCACATTTGTAAACTTCTTGCGGCAATCTTCATGATACCTCTCATCAGCTGAAAGTAGATCATGTGAACATCGTGTGTCACGGCAGGTCCAGCACAGCGAGCCGAGGTTACCGGCGGTTAAAGGGGTGGGCGGCAAAATGGGCGCAGACCGAACTGCGCAAGCAAGAGGAATGCGTATAAGGTGACAAGGCTCGTGTAGTGAGCTACAGTTAGAAAATAATAAAAATGGAGAAAGGCGGAAATGAGAAAGCACCCAGAACTCTGGGTAAGAGTGCCGCTGGGCGCGGTGACACTGAATCCGAACCTCCGGGGCCTAAGAGGAGGAAAGAGAGGGTAGGGAAGGCGGCAGAGCGGTCCGATGGAGATAGTGAGGACGAACGCACGCCAAGTCTCTATACGACGTTGTCGACCATGAATGATACCCTAGTTGCTCTGAGTAAGAAAGTAGAGCGCCTGGAGAAGGCCGAGAAAATGACTACCGAGAGTGGTGGAGCAGAGCAGGGTATGTGTTTAAGACATGAGAATAATGGGGTGAGAGTATAGAGTGGTGTAGTGTGAGCGCTATGGACTCAGTCAGGGACGTAGGGGTATGGAGGACTGGTTTGCAGCAACAAACGTTCCTGACGCTCACCTCCGTGCTAGTAATAGTGCGTGACATCCCGAGCTCAATGGACTGTTGTAATTGCGTCCAGTGGGCGAGTGAAGATAGGTGTAGCATGCACAAGAAAGCCTGGGACCGGACCTGGGTGGTCCGGTTGGGAAAAAGGCTCTGGGGGCATATGAAAGTGAGGCCTCGAGTGAGGTGGAGATGTTATCCCACCAGAAATGGGAGGCCAGGTTAAGGGGGGGTAGTCAGGTAAGGTAGAAGGGGTAGGTCAGATAGCTCGGGTAATTAAGCTAGTATAAAGGGGAGGGGGGAACACAGCAGGGGGTAGCTACTGGATAGGTAACGTGCCGCAGTTAGGACGTGAGGGACAGCTGGTGGCTCGGGAGTGAGCGTGGACAGGCCATGCCAGAGAGCTTGTGTCCGAAAAAGGGGTGGTGGGTTCACGACGGCCATAGGGGGGTGGGTACCGAAGTGACGGGTGGATAGGAGCTGAGTTTTGCTCTGAGCCCGCAAGGTACCTGGGAGATAGAGATTGTCGTGTGGTCACCAATAAGAGTGTTAGTCAGGAACTTGAGGGCAGACTGTGTGGAGTGGAAAGTAGTACACTCAGAGATGGCAGTTCTGTAGGGTTCCCAAGTATGAGTGCTGAGACGTGAGCAGACTGTTGGGAGCGCAAAGTAGTATGCACCGGGATAACAGTTCTGTGGGTTCTCGAAGATAAGTATCAAGGGACATGGACAGACTGCGAAGAGCGGAACGTAGTACGCTCAAGTGTGGCAGTTCTGTGGGGTCCTATTGGTTAGGGTTCAGTGAGAGACGTGGGCAGGCTGCTAGGAGCCGAACGTAGTAGGCTCTGGTGTCACAGTTCTGTGGGGTCTCATACTGAGTTATAGATCAAGGGGGCAGGCTGTGGTTGTGCAGATTGTAGTATGCTCTGGAGTGGCAGTCCTGTGGGGTACCCTGAGTTAAGAGTTGTACAGAGACAAATAATCCGACTGCAGGGTGCTGTACATTGTACGCTCCGGGAGGACAGTGCGGTAAGGTCACTGTGTGTAAAGTGTGCAGAGACAAATAATCTGACTGCAGGGAGCTGTACATTGTACGCTCTGGGTTGGCAGTGCGGTGAGGTCACTGTGGATAAAGTGAGCAGAGACAAATAATCCGACTGCAGGGAGTTGTACGGTGTACGCTCTGGGGTGGCAGTGCGGTGAGGTCACGGTGTAAAAGGTGAGCAGAGACAGATAATCCGACTGCAGGGAGCTGACGTCGTACGCTCTGGGGTGGCAGTGTGGTGAGGTCTCTATGTGATTAAGTGTGACGGGTTTACAGGGCTGCAAAGAGTGTTTGGAGACTCTTGTTGTATCAGCCCTGGGGAAGTCACGTGGCGTTGCCAGGGCATGGCCCTGGGGTAGATAGATCAAGGCATGGGTGGTTCATGTCTGTTCTGTCGATGTATATAGATGAAGTGGCGAAGCTGGCAGAGAAAGCCAGGAGCAAAGGAGCCACCAATGCGCCAGGAGGCGCGAGAGAGGGAGCCGGGGAGCTGTTCCAAAAGTTCATGGACAGCGTGAGGGGCTCTGATGTGGATAGTAAAGAGGAGAAGAAGGCACCAAAGGTAGTGCATCTTCTAAAGAATCAGCCGCCGTTGGCGAGCAAGGTGGTAGAGTCGATTCAGGCTGGTGCCTTCGTCGACTTTGCCTGGTTTCCCGTCTTCATGGACGGGCCAGGCGATGGCACTGATTGGCGCCGCTCTCTGGGTGAGAGTGGCGAAGGCCCAGGGGGAGGACAGTCTGGCAGAAAAAGACATGTAAAGGAGGTGCCAGACTTGTCCGGGTGGAGTACCTGTTTCTCCCTGTTTCAAGTTGCCTGGGTCAAAGAGAAGCCCGAGATGTGGGTGCCGTTAACGGCATACCGGGAAGTGATTTTCAAACTGGCCAAGAGACACCAATGGGGCCAGGTGGCCCGCTACGACAGGCGGTTCCGCCAGGAGGCAGCGGGGAAGGAGGATGTCAAGTGGGATGAAGAGAACTTGTCTCTCCTCCTGGATATTGTGCATGCTACCCCTCCGATGGATGGAAAGCAGGGGGCGGATCAAGTGTGACACCCGCGAGAAGGGCGGAGCAGAGGAAAAAGAATGCCTGCTTCAAGTTCAACAAGGGTGAAGGCAAGTGCGTATTCGGTACGCACTGCAGGTATGCCCATGTCTGCTCAGCTTGTGGAGGGGAGCATGCACTCGCCCAATGTACCAAACACTCGGACAAATCTTGAGTCATTGTCTTCACGAGTGCTGCTGTCAGTCATTATTTCTCCATTGTATTATTTCCAACAAAGTTATCTGTCATGGGCGGGGAGGGGGGGTAGCAGGGTGGAGTGTGGTAGGTCAGGCAGTTAGAAGTGAGTCTGCGTGCTGGGCGTGGTTGCATGTAAGGGAGGGGGAGGGGTAGCTGGGCTGCACACACGTAGTAGGTGGTGATTCGGACCTGGGAAGGCAAGAGCTCATGGAAAAAATTGTTGTGCTCTGTAGGGTACCGTTTCACGCAACAGTTGCTGGAGCTGGACAGGGTGTCTGAGGGCTCCAGGAGTAAAGTGCTGCTGGGTGCAGCGAAAGTTGTGACCCCGTTGATATGGCAACGATGGGAGTATGACCTGAGAGAGCACCCGGATAGAGATTGGGTGAATTACATGGTCAGAGGAATTAGAGATGGTTTCCGCCTGGGTTGTGATCAAAGCAGCGTGACTTTGCTGGAAAAGGGCGGTACCATGTACGAGGCCTCCCAACACAGGGAGGTGATATGTAAGTACCTGGACGAGGAGGTACAGAAGGAGAGAGTTTGGAGGGTGGAAGAGGAGCCTGAGTGCATCCAGTGTTCCCCCTTCGGTGTGATCCCCAAGAGGGGGAAGCCGGGCAGATGGAGACTGATAGTCAACTTATCTGCTCCGGAGGGCCACAGCACAAATGACGGCATAGACAGTGAGCTGTCCAGCGTGGCATATACGTCGGTGGATGACGTGATTAGAAGGGTACTTGAGGTAGGCAGCGGGGCCTTGATTGCCAAGGCAGACATTAAGGCTGCCTACAGGAATGTACCAGTACATCCCAGGGACAGATGGCTCCTGGGAATGAAGTGGGAGGGAGTGACGTACGTTGACGGCACTCTACCATTTGGTTTGAGATCGGCCCCACTGCTGTTCACGGCAGTGGGGGATGCAATTGAGTGGATTACCACCCGGAAGGGTGCCAGCTGGTTGAGGCACTACATTGATGATTTTGTTGCTGTGGGCAGTAAAGGCACCAATGAGTGTGCGGAGGCCATGACAACGTTCAAAGAGACGTGCCAGTGGCTGGGTATGCCTCTGGACGAGTCGAAAGAAGAGGGCCCCAGCGAAGTGCTGACCTTCCTGGGACTAGTAATTGACACAGTCAAAATGGAAGTGAGATTGCCTCAGGAGAAGCTGAGTGAGCTGAGAGGGCTCCTCAGAAAGTGGAGAGGCATGAAAAGTTGCAGGCGGAGGGACCTAGAGTCGTTGGTGGGGTCCCTCAACCATGCCTGCAGGGCCATACGGCCGGGAAGAGCCTTCAAGAGAAGGCTGCAAGATTTAATGACCACAGTGAAGAGAGATGGTCGGAGAGTAAGATTGAATGTCGAAGCGAGAGCCAACATAGAGTGGTGGCACCAGGTGGGTCTGGACTGGAATGGTACTGCTCTTATGAGAGCGGTCGTGCCGGACGAGGTGCCCAGTGAGATCATGTTTTCAGACGCATCTGGAAGTTGGGGATGCGGAGCAACCTGGCAGGGGCGGTGGTTCCAGATAAAATGGAGTGACGCCACGCAAGCCAGTAAGTGGAGCATAATGCCCAAGGAGTTGCTGCCAATTGTAGTGGCAGCCGTGATATGGGGCAAGCTGTGGAACGGGTCTGTATTGGCCATGTGTGACAACATGGCCGTAGTGGCGTCCATTGCATCAGGTGCTTGCAAGGAAAAGAAGGCAATGCACCTGTTGAGGTGCTTGGCATTTGTGGAGGCCAAGGTGCCTGTGAGAGTGGTAGCCAAGCACATTAAAGGGACGGAAAACATAGTGGCTGATGCCTTATCCAGAGACCGTATTGACGTTGCCCGTTCCTCCATGCAGGGGTTGATGTGGGAAGAAGCAGATGTGCTCCCGGAGGGACTGCTGGAGATGCTAACGTCGGAAAGTCCATCTTGGCCAGAGCTGGAGTGGCGGAGACTGTCGGGGCTTTGCTCGACGAGTCTGTAGCCGAGTCCACGCGGAGGAGATACTCCTCTGCGTGGACGAAGTACAAGGCATGGTGTGACAGTCTGGGAGAGTCACCCTTGCCGATAGTGGAAGATGTGGCGATGGCCTATGTGATCTCCCTGGTCAGAGAAGGCCTGCAAGTCAAGACGGTGAAACACCATCTGGCAGGCATTAGAATGGCCCACATAAAGGCTGGCATGTCTGCCCCGGAGTGGAGCAGCATGTCTAGGCTGGCTCAGCTCCGCAAAGGACTGGCCAGGGTGGAAGCCGTGGGCGATAAAGTCAAGCTTGTGAGAGAGCCTGTGCAGTGGAAGCACATGTTGGCTATGAAAGCAGCCTGGGCCTCCCGTGGTAAGAGGGGCACCATGTTATGGGCTGTGGCTTGCACCTGTTTTTTTGGTTGTCTAAGAGCAGGAGAGGCATTGGCTCCTGAGAGGGGCGAGTTCGATCCCGAAGCTCACTTGGGTTGGGAAGACGTGCAGCTGGACGAGGCTGCCAGTCCCAAGTGGGTAAGACTGAAGATTAAAGAGTCCAAGACGGACCGGTTAAGAAAGGGGGCGTTTGTAACGCTACCGAGAACGGACGCAGGGTTATGTCCAGTGTTGGCCGTGCTAAAGTTCATGGCAGACAGAGGTGAAGGCCCAGGTCCGTTCTTCAGCGAACGGGGTGGCAAGGGTCTGACGAGACGGGACTTCGTGAACGAAGTCAGGAGAGCCCTGGCACAGAGTGGCATGCCAGATGCTGGGATTTCGGGTCACAGTTTCCGTATTGGAGCTGCCACTGCTGCAGCAGAGAGTGGGGCGTCCGAGGAGGAGGTGAAGGCCCTCGGTCGCTGGAAAAGCAGAGAGTATAAAGGCTACGTGAGGAGAATGGAAGGCGATCAGGCCTGTGCAGCCAAGAAATGGGCCAAGAAGCTCAAGGAGGAATGTTCCTGATCGCAGGGTCTCCTCATAATAGTCACACTGTATGCATATCTCACTGTGTGAGCCTTGATGTATCATGATTGTATGAATTGTTTGGATATCATGTATGGGTAGTGGCTCGGGGACTGCAGTGGGAGGGCGATGTGCTTAGGCTAAGGGAATAAGGTTACCTAGTCATGGGTATGGGTGTAGTGTGTGCGTCGGAGCAGTCGGGGCTCTCCGAGGGGCTGTTGTTGGGGCGGTTTGTGGGGAGGAGCAGCTGCTGCAACGAATGTAAACGTAAAGCGCAGCTGCCCAAGGGCAAGCCTCAGGCGCATGCGCCGAGGGCTCGCCGGGTTCCCAACACTGACTCCTCGGAGGCGTGGCTGCCGATGAAGGTGGCTGCCACGCATGTGCGACTGCGAACCTCCGGCACACTCTACGAATGGTACTGTGAGCCAAAGGTATAAATACAAGTATATTATGGTGTAGGAAATAATCACCATCCCCTCAGCAGGTAACGGCAGGTCCAGCACAGCGAGCCGAGGTTACCGGCGGTTAAAGGGGTGGGCGGCAAAATGGGCGCAGACCGAACTGCGCAAGCAAGAGGAATGCGTATAAGGTGACAAGGCTCGTGTAGTGAGCTACAGTTAGAAAATAATAAAAATGGAGAAAGGCGGAAAGGAGAAAGCACCCAGAACTCTGGGTAAGAGTGCCGCTGGGCGCGGTGACACTGAATCCCCCACCCACCAAGGCCCAACAATTCAGGGTTCAGCAGGGTGCACATACACTAGGGGGATTTGGTTTACTCCGGGATTCCTGGTTGGATAAGGGAATCTCGTGACCGGTTTTCAGTCGTGCAAGGGTTGGGGAGGAGCAGCTGCTGCAACGAATGTAAAGGTAAAGCGCAGCTGCCCAAGGGCGAGCCTCAGGCGCATGCGCCGAGGGCTCGCCGGGAACCCAACACTGACTCCTCGGAGGCGTGGCTGCCGATGAAGGTGGCTGCCACGCATGTGCGACTGCGAACCTCCAGCACACTCTACGAATGGTACTGTGAGCCAAAGATATAAATACAAGTATATTATGGTGTAGGAAATAATCACCATCCCCTCAGCAGGTAACGGCAGGTCCAGCACAGCGAGCCGAGGTTACCGGCGGTTAAAGGGGTGGGCGGCAAAATGGGCGCAGACCGAACTGCGCAAGCAAGAGGAATGCGTATAAGGTGACAAGGCTCGTGTAGTGAGCTACAGTTAGAAAATAATAAAAATGGAGAAAGGCGGAAAGGAGAAAGCACCCAGAACTCTGGGTAAGAGTGCCGCTGGGCGCGGTGACACTGAATCCCCCACCCACCAAGGCCCAACAATTCAGGGTTCAGCAGGGTGCACATACACTAGGGGGATTTGGTTTACTCCGGGATTCCTGGTTGGATAAGGGAATCTCGTGACCGGTTTTCAGTCGTGCAAGGGTTGGGGAGGAGCAGCTGCTGCAACGAATGTAAAGGTAAAGCGCAGCTGCCCAAGGGCGAGCCTCAGGCGCATGCGCCGAGGGCTCGCCGGGTTCCCAACACTGACTCCTCGGAGGCGTGGCTGCCGATGAAGGTGGCTGCCACGCATGTGCGACTGCGAACCTTCAGCACACTCTACGAATGGTACTGTGAGCCAAAGGTATAAATACAAGTATATTATGGTGTAGGAAATAATCACCATCCCCTCAGCAGGTAACTGTTTAGATACTTGCTAAACTTTTGTGATTAATGGTAGGATTAAATGGGTGAAGATGGAGGGGCAGACATACAAGGCTGATGCAGCTGTCCTGTGTGGAACAATTGAAGATGACTTGAAGATACTATTAATATCAAAAATTTATATAGTGAACAATAAGCTGCTATTTTTTAAAGGCCAAACTTACATACTAGCCAACTACAACAGACACCTTCGTGCACACATTTTGTCTCCAACAAATAAAGAAATCTTTGTACAGTATGACACCTTAATCCATTACATTCCTTTGCATCCACGAGTTACAAGAGTATTACCACACCAAACAATCATTGTCTTGCCATTTTATGTATCACACTGACATTATTTTCACACTGTCATTAATTATATATAAATGCTATGTTTTTAACTTACTTAAGAAAGCTGAGATACCTTACAGAATTTTATTCACGCCACCATTATGAAAATCAGTTTAGCTAAGCATTGTCCCATTACCAACCGCCAAGCGCAGCAGTTCTGGGTTGGTAAATAATCTAGCCCAGAGGGGAGACTGACTGTGTGTGTTGGATTCGATACAGGCCAGAGCCAGCGCTCTATCAGAGTAGAGCCTACTAGAAGCTACTAGTTTTTTAGACCAAAAGACTTGAAGTTAAGACCCTATACCGAACGCAAGAGAGGAAACCCTGCATGACAGTCCTTTATATTAGGCCATCAAATGGACAATACGATGTCCATTTCATTAATAAAGTAAGGAAAAAACAACAACAACAAAACAAAACATAAATCAACAACTAAATGTAGGTACAATTCAATTATCATTATTGAGTTTAGGTCACTCACTAGATGGAAAGGACTCTGTGGAGTAAGCAGACAACCCGCCCACAGTAAAGCAATGGAGACTTTAAAGAGAGCTGATCTGCATGTTAGGCCCTGTAGTAGACATTGTACGGCTCCCTGGACTACAGCTCCATCCCTGTAAGACATATATGCAAGTATATGTTGGTAGCAGAGCCAATCACAGGGCAAATGTCACAGCACATCACACAATTAAATAAGGCAATTAATAGGGCATGTGCAGTCCTAATTAATGCCCATCTATATGTGGTACATAGTGGGTTGAGTGTAGCTAGCTATGTATATGCTAAGAAAGGTCACTTTCAATGTAATGGCCAACATCAAATCATTGCATTTCTGCTAGCCCTGTATGTGATGGTTACTTATATTGCCCGATATAATGTGGAAAAGACATCAGAGTTGGGGTAAAATACTTTAGAAGTATTGCAAATATAGCTCCTTAGTAAATACAGATACTTCATAGTAAGTTATACTTGTACAACTGAAGAAGACACTATGTATGTACGTGTAGTGTGAAATCAAGTTAACACAATGATAGAAGAGACTATTAGTTCATCCCAGGTGAGACTTGTAAATTATATTACCTATGTGCATGCACAGTGCTAGCACTATGTGCGTGCACAGTGTTAGTACTACGTGCGTGCACAGTGTTAGTACTACGTGCGTGCACAGTGCTAGTACTACGTGCGTGCACAGTGCTAGTACTACGTGCGTGCACAGTGTTAGTACTACGTGCGTGCACAGTGCTAGTACTACGTGCGTGCACAGTGCTAGTACTACGTGCGTGCACAGTGCTAGTACTACGTGCGTGCACAGTGCTAGTACTACGTGCGTGCACAGTGTTAGTACTACGTGCGTGCACAGTGTTAGTACTACGTGCGTGCACAGTGCTAGCACTACGTGCGTGCACAGTGCTAGCACTACGTGCGTGCACAGTGTTAGCACTACGTGCGTGCACAGTGTTAGCACTATGTGCATGCACAGTGTTAGTACTATGTGCATGCACAGTGTTAGTACTACGTGCATGCAGTGTTAGTACTAAGTGCATGCACAGTGCTAGTACTACGTGCATGCACAGTGCTAGCACTATGTGCGTGCACAGTGTTAGTACTACGTGCGTGCACAGTGCTAGCACTATGTGCGTGCACAGTGTTAGTACTATGTGCAAGCACAGTGTTAGTACTATGTGCGTGCACAGTGTTAGTACTACGTGCATGCACAGTGTTAGTACTACGTGCATGCACAGCGTTAGCACTATGTGCGTGCACAGTGTTAGTACTACATGCATGCACAGTGTTAGTACTATGTGCGTGCACAGTGTTAGTACTATGTGTGTGCACAGTAATAGTACTACGTGCATGCACAGCGTTAGCACTATGTGCATGCACAGTGTTAGTACTACGTGCATGCACAGTGTTAGTACTACGTGCATGCACAGTGTTAGTACTACGTGCATGCACAGTGTTAGTACTACGTGCATGCACAGTGTTAGCACTATGTGTGTGCACAGTAATAGTACTACGTGCATGCACAGTGTTAGCACTATGTGTGTGCACAGTAATAGTACTACGTGCGTGCACAGTGTTAGCACTATGTGTGTGCACAGTAATAGTACTACGTGCATGCACAGTGCTAGCACTATATGCGTGCACAGTGCTAGCACTATATGTGTGCACAGTAATAGTACTACGTGCATGCACAGTGTTAGCACTATATGTGTGCACAGTAATAGTACTACGTGCGTGCACAGTGCTAGCACTATATGCGTGCACAGTACTACGTAGTAGCTACTGTGCATGCACCGTGCAGTAGCTGCTACACTACACGTGCATGTGCGCGCAAAGTGTTAGCACTATGTGGCTAGTACTACGTGCATGCACAGTGCTAGCACTATGTGTGCGTGCCGCACAGTAATAGTGACTATGTGCAGCACGTATATGTGCGTGCCAACAGTTAGTATAGGCATGCACTGTACGTGCATATAATAGTACTACGTGCATGCACAGTGCTAGCACTATGTGTGTGCACAGTAATAGTACTACGTGCATGCACAGTGTTAGCACTATGTGCGTGCACAGTAATAGTACTACGTGCATGCACAGTGCTAGCACTATGTGTGTGCACAGTGCTAGCACTATGTGTGTGCACAGTAATAGTACTACGTGCATGCACAGTGCTAGCACTATATGTGTGCACAGTAATAGTACTACGTGCGTGCACAGTGCTAGCACTATATGCGTGCACAGTAATAGTACTACGTGCATGCACAGTGCTAGCACTATGTGCGTGCATGCAAAGTGTTAGCACTATGTGCGTGCACAGTGCTAGCACTATGTGCGCGCACAGTAATAGTACTACGTGCATGCACAGTGCTAGCACTATGTGCGTGCATGCAAAGTGTTAGCACTATGTGCGTGCACAGTAATAGTACTACGTGCGTGCACAGTGCTAGCACTATGTGTGTGCACAGTAATAGTACTACGTGCATGCACAGTGTTAGCACTATGTGCGTGCACAGTGTTAGTACTACGTGCATGCACAGTGTTAGCACTATGTGTGTGCACAGTAATAGTACTACGTGCATGCACAGTGCTAGCACTATGTGTGTGCACAGTAATAGTACTACGTGCATGCACAGTGTTAGCACTATGTGCGTGCACAGTAATAGTACTACGTGCATGCACAGTGCTAGCACTATGTGTGTGCACAGTGCTAGCACTATGTGTGTGCACAGTAATAGTACTACGTGCATGCACAGTGCTAGCACTATGTGTGTGCACAGTAATAGTACTACATGCGTGCACAGTGCTAGCACTATGTGTGTGCACAGTGTTAGCACTATGTGCGTGCACAGTAATAGTACTACGTGCATGCACAGTGCTAGCACTATGTGTGTGCACAGTGCTAGCACTATATGTGTGCACAGTAATAGTACTACGTGCGTGCAAAGTGTTAGCACTATGTGCGTGCATGCAAAGTGTTAGCACTATGTGCGTGCACAGTAATAGTACTACGTGCATGCACAGTGCTAGCACTATGTGCGTGCATGCAAAGTGTTAGCACTATGTGCGTGCACAGTGCTAGCACTATGTGCGCGCACAGTAATAGTACTACGTGCATGCACAGTGTTAGCACTATGTGCGTGCATGCAAAGTGTTAGTACTATGTGCGTGCACAGTAATAGTACTACGTGCATGCACAGTGCTAGCACTATGTATGTGCACAGTAATAGTACTACGTGCGTGCACAGTGCTAGCACTATGTGTGTGCACAGTAATAGTACTACGTGCATGCACAGTGCTAGCACTATGTGTGTGCACAGTGCTAGCACTATGTGTGTGCACAGTAATAGTACTACGTGCATGCACAGTGTTACCACTATATGTGTGCACAGTAATAGTACTACGTGCATGCACAGTGTTACCACTATATGTGTGCACAGTGTTAGCACTATGTGCGTGCACAGTAATAGTACTACGTGCATGCACAGTGCTAGCACTATGTGCGTGCATAGTATTACGTGTGTGCACAGTGTTAGCACTTCGTGTGCAGTACTACTTCGTGAATGCAGTGTTAGTATTAGTATGTGTATGTACAATGATAACAGCAGTGCATGCCTAGAGACTTACCATTATTCTCTTCTTCAATCAAGAACACCAGAACCTCAGTACAGATAGCAGCAGCCCAAGCACCATGAAATCTAGGAAATGAAAAAAAAAGAAAAGGTTATGACAATATTAATTCTAATGGAAAAGAAAATTAGTTATCAAGCCAAGCAAATGAAGCACCAAAGGTGTGAACCCTCAGCGCTACTATACACTAGCTAGCTATAACAAAATCATTTCTCAGACCGAAAAAATAATATATTTGGCTATTCCTAATCAGGTATCAATACAGCTCAAGCAATGAAACATAGATGTAGCTAATTGCTGTCTAAAGAAGTAGCTAAACATGCAGGAGACTCTCACCGGTATATAGTTTCAACGTAAAACACCTTAATTCCAGCTCTCATTAACTTTTCAGTATGAAGCAAAAACTAACGTGGGAAGAAAAGAAATTATTTGCCCATGTGATTGCGACATGACGATAGGGGACATTACCTACAAAAATTTGAACCTACACGGAGCAGACAGCTTGTTAAATCATCATCCTGAGCAAGATCATACTTAAATCAACAGTTAATTGTCAGTAATCTCCAAAATCAGCTGACAGACAGACAAACAGATGGGACGACTACTATAACCCACTTGTGCATGCATGCTGAGGGCTAATAATAACAATCTGGCCAATGGCACCAATATCATTGCATACTACAGAACCACTAGCCTCAGCAACTATGATACTTGATACTTTATAATATCTCTGTTCTATATGCAACAGCACAGGCCAACCAACACTTTCCTACTTGTTTCAACTCTAGTGTTATTAGGGCCCAAAGAGTGGGAGCTGGAGGACAACTTGAGGATGCTAGGGAAGGTCTAGTACAAAAGAATAGCCAAGTGAAGGGTGCATGGTACATAAGGTCATAAGGTAAGGGATAGCATCAGCAGATGAGCAGTGCAACGAGACTGTCACTAATAAAGCATGTATAGACTTGCCAGCAAAGTGTGAGCATCAACCAAGAATGGGTCAAAGCCATAGGCTAAAGAGACAGCCAAAGCAGCCAGGGAACGCACAACTACAAGTTTACCCTAATAATGCCCACCCTGTAACAAGTAATAGGAGAATATCCTTAACTCTTCAACTTTTTGGTTGGACATAAATCCAGTGTGGTAGACTCAATGCAGGTGAACCTAAGTCGTGCCCCAAAACAAAAACAAACAAACAAACAAACAAAAAAACCCTGGAAAGATTAGTACCTAGACAATAAAAGAGGCAGGGCCACCAACATTATCACTATTAGGATGAGGCATGGTTATGTTCACACCCGTTATCAACTTACTTCATGACATTTGTTTCGCCAACATCTTGTATTGACTGGCATTGATACATCAGCAGCATGTTGCTACCTGCAAAATAAGCCAATGGGAAATGCCATCACTACTGGACAAGATAATACAGTTGTGGTCCTGCTGTATAAAAATTACATGGATATAATAGCTATATGATTCCATTCAATTTTTATAGTTGTACCGCCATTCCATTTAGCTACTCTAGTCTAGCTATTAGGTGAGCGAATTTTTAATTTCACTGATATTATTACGAGTAAGTGACAAGTAGTACCCTTTAGACACTTGCTAACTAATGATAGGATTAGATGGAGGGACAAACATACAAGCCTAATGCTGTCTTGTGAAACCACTGAAGATGACTCATGTCAAGTTTACATAGCAAACAACCAGTTTTCATTTTTTGTCAGACTTACATACTAGCAAACTCAAACAGGTACCTTGTACACACTATTTGTCTCAAACTACTTACGAAACTAATGTACAGAATTATTAGACAGTCCTCCTCTCCCACATCACTAGAGTATTACTAGATTGGCATTACTTTTTTTAAGGGGTGCAAAGCTTTTAACTTACTCTTGAAAGCTGAGAGTGAGATACTTTCATTTAACCGAACCGCCATAATGAAAAGTTTGTACCCAATCCCTTTACCAACCGCTAGGTTCTAGGTTGGTAAAGGGTCTCGCCGTCCCCTCGCTTTTATTGGCGAGCGAGCGTAGCGAGCGAGACACTTACAGGGGTAACACAATCGAAAATCGGGGATGTCAGTTTGTTTATTTGTATATATGTATGGACGTACGTAAGGCATTTTTGTACTTTGACCCTCGCGTTTTGTGTTAGTTCGGTTGTCGACCCCGTCCCAAATTGCACTAAACAGAATCCTCTGGTTTATCGATCAGTACCCGTATCACCCTAGAAATTGAATTGTTTACCGTTTTGAATTCTTTTGCCGGTGCAGTTCAAACTTGACAACTTAAGGGACTTCCATTTCTATTCGAGTTAGTGGCGGTGGTAAGTCAATGCCTCTTTGTCATGGTTATAAGCTATAAGCTATAAGTTATAAGCCGTGCGCACAGTATTTACCTGAAAATACATTGTCCACTAGACTACTGCGAAGGTAAGTCTGTGTAGGTGCATGTCCAGCTGTGTCAAAGCATTGTGTGTTACAACCACTACTTAGCTAAAGAATATCACAAAGAAAACTTTTAAATAACGTGTATTGTTTTGTTGTTGTTTTTTTTCCTTCAATTCAAGCAGTTGCAGAGTGATAGTTGTTACTATGGCACTGAAATCCCTTTACCCTGTATGCTAAATTTAAAAACTTGACCTTATTTTCAGTAGCTTCAGTGTTAGAAGTCAATAAAAATAGTATAGTCTTTAGGCTCGCTCGCCATTTGTGCTCAAGCACACCACTAGTTATGTAGCTTTTTTTGCGTTGAGCTACGGGGCGGTTACGGGGCTACTAGCTAAATCACCATCCCTTCCAAACGTGCCTGCAAGGAATACCACCACTCCTTAATGATTATCTCCTCTCTTTGCACTCACATCCTATCACAGGACGATGAATATGGACTTGATATTATCGCTCAGCAACTAGAATCCAAGAATAGGGTGAGGACACATATCTTGGAAGAAAACTCAAAGGATGCCGAAGACCTCATGAAATTGCTATCTGCCAGCCAGAAGAGAACAGTGAACCTAGCAAAGGAAAAAGGATCATAAACCTGGCTGACAGTGCTCCCACTAATGGAACACGGCTCCGCTCTACACAGGGGTGCATTTCACGACTCCCTCGCACTGCGCTATGGCTGGACCCCTAGGAGTACCAGCTAAATGGGCATGTGGGGCCGTCTTCTCAGTTGAGCATGCCCTTTCATGCCCCAAAGGGGGGTTTCCATCCATCAGACACAACAAAATACGAATTTGACAGCAACACTCTTAACTGAGGTGTGCAAGGATGTATGTATTGAGCCTGACCTTCAGCCCGTGTTTGAAGAACTGAATGGTGCGACTGCTATTCACAGCCAGGAGCAAAGACTCGACATTGCAGCAAACGGTGTTTGGGGCGGCAATCACGAAAGAACATATTTTGATGTAAGGGTATTCAACCCCTATGCCCCTTCCAACAAACATTCAGACATGCAAATGGTGTATAGGAAGCTCGAACAAGCCAAGAAACGGGCATATGAGGAGAGAATTAGAGAAGTGGAACACGCCACATTCACACCAGTTGTACTCTCTACTACCGGCGGCATAGCAAAGGAAGCCAATATATTCTATAAAAAATTAGCGTCCATGCTCGCCAATAAGTGGGAACACAGTTATAGCAGTACTCTTCAATGGTTACGATGCCGCCTACCCTTTTCTCTTCTACGGTCCTCTATCCAAGCCATTCGAGGAGCCAGATCATCCATTGGACATGCTGTAAGAATACCAGCAGCAGTAGACCTGGTGACCTCAGAAGCACATCTAAACTGATTTAATTCATTTGCTTTTTGACTGTAACTCAGTTTATATTATTTTGTATTGTAGTGTATATATATAATTTAAAGAAAGAAGAAAAAAAAGCTAGATTACTGAACTCAGTTTTGGTAGCAACACCATGACCGAACAGTGAGTAAAGCCTACACAAACCAAAAGCGGTTGATTTAAATTCTAAGATTACAACTTCTTACCCAATGCACGGATGATCCTAGTGTCTTACAACTAATATATAGTTTGTTTAGAGTTCATAATCAAGGATTTTTGTACGCACCTGTGCTAATCAATTAATTGGGTAAAGGGGTTTACAACTATTGCCTCTTAAACGGCTTCTCAAAGTGGTTCGGTAAAGCGTCTCCTTTTCAATTACGATGGTAAGTTGATTTGTGCAAAGACAAATGCTGTTTTTACTTTCTTGAATTGCGTTGACACTTTTACCATATTATTAAGATGTAAGCTGCATAGCAGAAATGCAATCTCAGGTTTTATTTAATTGTTTCCTTTTTTTTTTTAAGCCAAGACTGTCCCTGGCAGATGAAACCAATGAGACTCATTACTTAAAGGTTAATGTCATCATAATAATATAATTTTAATAACTATTAGAAATAACCACATATACATATTTAGCTGTGTTGTTCTCAAACTTAGCTACCAGGCATGCCTTGAAATTCTTCATTAGAACTTTAAGCTCTTCAGCTTCCTCGTTGTTGAATAAAAACATTAAATTGAAATTAGTAAAGCTAGCCACTATGAATATAGCTTGCACAATGATGCATAAAGTGTGCTTTATAGAATCCTGCCCACTAAATTGTGAACCACATATGACCAGCATAATGATATGCACATTAATTGTAGACATTCAATAATTATTTCCATCAACAAACTGGCCAAAGTTGTAGTCAGCCCACTAGCTAGTTCCTACCACTGTGTCAGTAGTTGAACACCTCTTAAAGTAGCAAGTCTGCATGGGCGTACTGATACACTCCACAGAAGTGTAGTGAAGTCACTATAGCTTATAAGGGTGTCTTGCTACACTCCACAGTGTTACCAAACACTTCAGAGTGTAGCACAACACCCCACAATACAGAAGTGTTCCACTACACCCCATTAAAGGTGTAGTGGAACACCCCATTTTTTACAGTGTGATTCACCCCAGAAGAGGATTTCATTTTGAAGTTGAAACATGGTGTTAGTTTTGATTACACATATATATTAGCTGTTAGAACTGGGATAGTTTGCTATTATCTGAACAACATTTGTCCACTAAAATTAATACAATTACTGATTCATGCATGCGTTTAGTAATTATCATTTTATACTAAGACCATGTCACTACATAATCATATTTTTGTTGTACTCCCTTTTGATTGAAAAAAGAGACTATTGTGTTGAAAATATTGACATTTTTTTGGAAAGCTAGCTAACTAAGAAGTCTGAGAAATTTATCAAATTTTCCACCCATCCATTTACTACAGTACAGAGTGATCTCATCACGTGACTAAAAAATATTCGCGCGACGGGCCTACCTCCTGTTGAAGCAAGTGACTTAGTATCCTATTTGGTGTTACAGACTAGCTATCTCACAACTAAACAATTCAAGGCCCATAAATCCTTGGAGGCATACAACCAGTTTGTTAATGGCTGGGTAAAAGATGTACATTCGTGGCAAGTGGCTGACAAGATCGTAGTAACTGGCAGGGTAAAAACATTTAGCATTATTTTATATAGTCCACTAGATATATAATATATATATTATATGAATAATGTTGGAATAAAATTTGTTTCTCCTAGTTTAAGTACTGTAATAGAAATTATTTTTTTTATGTAGGTTCGGCATTCTCAGCGAAGTAATGAGACACCTGTGAGTTGTTGGATCATTTGTCAAAGCAATGGGGAAGTTTGCTGTGCTCACTGCAAGTGTATGGCTGGTCTGGGTGAGGCATGTACACATGTGGGAGCAATACTGTTCTACCTTAAAACATCCACTAAAGTTAATGGTGGTCATACTTGTACTCAGCAGAAGTGCCAATGGGTAATTCCTAGTTATCAAAGAGAGATACCATATCTTCCAGTTAAAGACCTTGACTTTACTTCGGCAAAAGGAAAGCATAAAGCATTAGAAAAAGCTTTAGAAAAGTCTGCCAATGCAGGAGCTTTACTCCAATGGTGTTTTGTGGCAAAACAAAACCAGCAATTCTCTCGATTGTATAGCCTTATTCAGATAGCTATGTTCCTAAAGTAACGATACCATAATTTCCAAAGCCACTTCAGGAATTTTACAATAAGAAGTATCTTGCATTTAGTTATATGGAACTGTTGTCTGCCTATGACAAAATTGAAATATCATTAACTGCTCAAAATGTGATTGCTGTTGAGATAGAGACTAGAAGTCAAAGCAAAAGTAACTTATGGTTCACATACAGGGCTGGAAGAATTACGGCATCTAGAATGAAGTCTGTTTGCTGTTCAAATACGGCTAAACCTCCTCAAAGCCTGATAAAGATCATTTCTTACCCTGAGGCTTACAAATTTAGCTCCAAGTCAACTTGCTGAGGGTGTAAACATGAAAGAAAAGCTCGTGACTTCTATAAACAACAAATGGTCAAGAATCATAATAAATTTTCTGCCTATGATTGTGGTTTATTTCTGAATTCTAAATGGTCTCACCTTGGTGCTTCTCCTGATGGTAAGGTCAGCTGTCAGTGTTGTTCTGAAGGAGTAGTAGAGATCAAATGCCCATAGTTATTGTCACCGAAATGATGACTTAGAAAAATCACTGTTAGTCAAGCGCGGTGCGCCGTCTGAGACAGAGGTTACACTGGATCATTAATAGATGCGATGTCTACAGATGCACGGACTAACTGAATATGATACAGGGTGTATGCGTGAGGTAAAGGGTCTACAATTAGGTAGGGATCGCTACCGCTATATGGTACATTGTGTACGGATGACAGTCCAGGTAGGTAAGTATTAACCATCTCCCCCCAAGTCGTCTGACAAGGGGACTGAATTTATAGTTCTCTTTGTCCGTAGCGGGCAACAGGCTTTCTTTCACGGGTGCTCCGTCTTAGTGGTGGTTGGTAGGGTGGTGGGTGAGCCAGTGCCTTTGGGGTTGGCTTGAAGGGACGGTGAGATAGTGTCGGGGTGCTAGTCACGGCAGCATATGATTTGGGTGGGGTGGTATGGGAGGATTAGGTTGCTGTCTTGGAGTCTGGGAGGTGGGTTAGTTTGTTCCTTGGTGTGGTGGTGTTCCTCTGGTTGCTGCTGGCGCAGGTGTCCTGTCCGTTGTTGCAGGAGATGATGGCTGAACTGGGGTTGTGGGAGTTGCGACTTCTGGACTTGCCATAGATGGTGGCAACGTGGTGACTGGTGTTGGCTGGTGATGTGGTTGCCTGGGTGTCCCAGGTGTAGGTTGGATGGGGGGTGTCTCATCTGGCAGTATTGGCTGCGTTGGAAGGGGTTTTTCCGGCAGACGTCGTAGGAGGGGGTGGTCTGTTGGAGGTGGGGGATTTGTGTTGCGGCGGAGGAATCGTCTGTTCCTGGTAGTAGATCTACCATTGGCGTCCATGGTCACCCGGTATTGGTGATATTGTAACACCTGGGTAACTACTCCTGACTTGTCCCACTTGGTGGGGTGTCTACCTGTCTGATTTTGGACCATGACGCGGTCCCCACACTTGAGGGGTGACAGGCCGTGGGCGTGCTCATCCCATCTTTCTCGGCCTAGTGATTGGCGTTTCGCCAGTGGTTTCTTCCTGTGAGTGAGGGGTTTTGAGTCGCTGGGGGATGGGGTGAGTTTGGATGGGGTGCTGGGTATCAGGTCCCTGGTTTGGTGGCCAAACAGACACATGGCTGGTGACATCTGAGTGTCTGGGCTGGGACTGTTTCTGTACATCAGAAGGGCCTTGTGGAATGACGACGTGAGTGCTCCTCCAGGGCCAGTGTTTCCTGCTATCAGCTGTTTAACTGTCTTCACCCCCGTCTCAGCCCTATTGTTGGCGTGGGGGAAGTAGGCCGAGGAGACTCGGTGGGTGATGCCCCAGCTGGTTAGGAGCTCTTGGGTTGCTTGTCCTGAAAATTCCGGCCCACCATTGGATGTGAGGGTTGTCGGTATGCCGAATGTTGCGAAAGTGTCCATGAGAGTGGCAGCGAGACCCTTGGCACCGTTGTTTGCCGGGGACACGATTGGCCAGCCGGAGTATCTGTCCACCAGGACAAGGTATGTGGATCCTTGGTGGTGGAAGAAATCCGCACAGATGTGCTGGAACGGGTACTCCGACTGGACAGGTGTTGTTGAGGGCATTGGTGGCTGGGAGGGCGCATTGCTATTGCAGATTGAGCATCTCTTTCTCAGAGTCCTGATGTCAGTGGTGATGCCGGGCCAGTATATGGACGATTTTGCTCTGGCAGTCATGCCTGTGATCCCTTGATGTGCAGCATGAAGTGCCTCAAGACAGGTGGGGCAGAGTGAGGTGGGTATGACAATGCGTTCACCCATGCAAATCACGTCATCGACTATACTGAGGCTTCCCATCACTGTCCAGTATGCTTGTACGAATGCCGGGATTGAGGATCTATCAGTGGTGATGCCTTCCTCGATGCAAAACATCAGGTCCTGCAGTGAGGGGTCCGATGTGGTGGCGATTTGGAGCTGCTCCCAGTCAATGGGGATTGATGAGATCGCTGCACACATTGCGTTTTGCAGGTTGTCTATTGCTGAAATGGGGGCGACTGCGGCGTCCTGGTCGGCCGGGCAGTTGTGGTTGGGGTTGGGGATGTTGTCTGGGAGGCGTAGTTGAGATGGTGACTGGTTTCCGGATGGGTGGCGTGAGAGGGCATCGCTGGTTTGATTTCTTGCGCCAGGGATGTACACCATCCGTAAACGGTACCGGAGCGTCTTCTCCTTCAGATTTCGGAGCCTGGGGTTCGGGATGTCCTCGAGGCAGCGATCCCCGAATAGCCTGAGCAGTGGTTTGTGGTCCACTGCTATCACGAGGTCGCTGCACCCGAGGACGAAATGTCGGGCTTTGTCCAATGCATCCGCCACTGCCAATGCCTCTCCCTTCACGGGGGCATATCGGGACTCAGCTGCGTGGGTGAATCTTGATCCCATGAGAACAATGCGCCACCTGTCTCGGCAGCAGAATGGATCTTCGGATTGACACCGGCAGTGCTTCTGAGTGAGCCAGAAGCCCATGCCTCCCCTGCTCCAATCAGTTGCCAGGCATGTCGAACGGCCTTTGTCGAAGATTTGTACACCCTTCTCTATGCTGCTGCAGATGTGGTTCTTTGATGCCGCAAATGCCTCTGCCAGCTGGTCTGTCCAGAGGAAGGGTGTGGATGGTCTCAGTAGGTGTCTGAAAGGCGACATGGCTGCTGTCATGGAGAAGGCGTAGGATACCTGGTTCATGAGGCCGAACCAGGCTCTTATGTCGGTGATGCCTTTCGGGGTCGGAAACTCCCTCACTGCTGCCGTGAATTTGTCTGCAGGGCGGACATCTGTTGGGGTGACTGTGAACCCGGCAAACTCCACCTCGTCCTCGGCGAAGTGGAATTTGCGCGGGTTCAGGGTGATTTCATTAGTGGCGCAAATCTGTAACCACTCGACGGCCTGATGAAACGCCTCCTCGATGCTCTCGGACCACAGCAGTGCATCGTCGATGCATTTGGTTTTGCTCCCTACATGGGCTACGAGTGAGTCATACCGTGCCGTGTAGGCGTCCCCGGAGGCGATATAGCCTTGAGAAGCGGTCCGATACCTATACCTCCTCCAGGGAGTGATGACCGTCGTATAATGGAGGTGTCGTTCATCCAGGGCGACGGAGTGGTAGCCATTCCACGCATCAGACACGGTCTTTTTGGTGAGGCGTGGAATGGCTCGAGCTTGGTGGAAGGGAGATGGGTAATGGTGGGTTTCCCTGGTGGCGTGCTGGTTCATCGGCTGAAAGTTGATGGTCCGCCTGAGCGACCCGTCCTTCTTGGTGCATATCACCATGCGGTGGCACCAAGTGACGGGTGTGCCCAGGGGGACCTTCTCCAGCACGCCAAGTCTGACATCCCTGTCGAGGCCGGCTTTCACCTCGTCTTGCCAGTGAACTGGTACAGCGATGGGCGTGTGGTAAGGCTTCAGTGTGGCATTGGAATCAATGGTTAGAGAGAGCGGGGGTCCAGACATCATGGGCAGAGGTTGGTGCTCACAGACGTTGAAGCTACTTGCTACATAGTGATCCAGCAGGTAGCGTTCAAGCCTGTGGCGGTTCTCCTCCGTCCCAGGGAATGGTAGGGATGTCGGCATCTCAGGTGGTGGTGCTCTCTGTGGGCATGAGCATGGCCTGCCCTTGTGAGGGCCTCCTGGTGTGGGTGGAGGTGGTGGCCTGGTTGTTTGCTGCTGGGCAGATAGACCTGTGTCTGGGTGCCCTCGGGTTTCTCCTGGTGATGGTGCTGGAGCTGGTAGGGGCTGGTGATGGCTGTCGTGGACGTGCGAGGCGGGTTGGATGGGTTGTTTCACAGCTGGGTGGTGTGGAATGTCGAGTGGGAACTGGTTACCTATTAGCCCCAGGTCGGTACATGTGGCCAGGCTTAGATAAGGCTTTGTGGCCTTTGGGCTGAAATACACCATCTGTCGTGTGGAACGACCAGAACTCCCAAGTTTGAGTCGGGTGAGGGCGGCCCCGAGTATGGGCAGGGGGTGTCCGCTGGCGGAGCTCATGGAGAGTGATGTTGGGATGAGGTCCTGGGCTGAAAGGCAGAGTCCCTTCTGGAGGACTGGCCCGGCCAGGCAGCTCTGACAGCTAGTGTCAGCCAAGGCAGTGGTTGCCAGGTTTCTCTTTTCCTTGTGGAGGGTGTGGCCATGATATGTGACCGGATTTGGGAAAATCCGCCTAAACGCGGCAAACAATTTTTTTCAGTATCACCGGGTAAAGCCTTATGGGTCGATTTTTTTCGAAAAATTTTTTATGGCAGAAATCGATAGACACCAGTTAGCTCTAGCTTATGACGCAGTTGTGTAAGCTCTGGCGTGCTCTAGAACTCACACTAGGAGGCTAGAAACACTAGGAGGCTAGAAACACTAGCCGGTTGGACTCGTGTACGGAGAGTTGCTAAGAAATTATTGGTGGGCTTTTCACTAACAGCCGGGGAAAAAACTGTAGCTAACTAATTCACTTATTATTCTACATAATTCACGAACTCACGCAATTCTCGTCATCATAGTTTCTTAAGGAGCCCTGCATTAAGCCTTTTAGACTTCTTTCAATCCGCCTGTAACCGGTTTATTCCATAGTGTCCCGGAGACACGCAGTAATAGTATACGGACACAAGCCACGTCCCCTGACCTTAGCAACGCCTTTACCCGGCGTTTTTTCGAAATCAGCAATAATAAGTTTAGCAAAAATACTGAAGTGTTGTAGTGCGTAGGGCGAAGACGGCTTGTGCTACAGCTTCCAAATTCGGAGGAAGGCATCCCAAGGCCCCGTGCAGCCTACTGGTAGAATAAATTAGAAAACTTTAGATGCCGCGTTTAGCCGGGTTTTCACAAATCCGGTCACATATTGGTAATCCTCCCTGTGGGTGGAAACCAGTATGCCTAGGTTTGGCTGAGGTGGTGATCGACGGGTTATCCATGTTGCTGTTGAGGGGTCTCACGATTGATGTGGGAGTGTGCCCTCGGTCATGTTGGCGACTGACTCCTCGATGGCACTCTCGTGCTCAGTGTTCTGCCAGCACATGGGCGCATAATGGTTCGGCTTGTTACAGGCTGAGCAGTTGGAGCCGAATGCTGGGCACTGCTGGCGCCGAATGGCTGTCCTGGAGCGCTCCCCATGGCCTTGTCTGCTGCAGAAACAGCAAATAGCCTTGGCATTGGTAGGCGGTTTGCTTGAGATGGGTTGCCCTTTGTTTTGGATGGGCTGGGTGGGTGTGGATTGCTGGCATTTGGTATGGGTGGGTTGGTTCCTGTGTAGCGTTGTGGGCTCTGCTGGTCGTCGTGGTGTCGAGCCTTTTTGTCGCTGCCGGTAGCCGGAGTTGATGGATTCCTCCTGATCTACTCCCTCATCTATTGCAGATGCTGGGGATGTTGGGGACATGATAGAGATGGCAGATCTGTTCCCTGCGGCCCGTACCTCGACGAATCGAATCGTCTCTTCTACTGACATGGCTTGGTTTGGGTCTTTGAGGAGGTCTTCCTGAATCTCAGGGTCAGCGAGGCCGATGCACAGTTGATCAGCGACCCTCTGTTCGCCCTGGTTATTGATTCTGTCACAGCCGGGGCACTTATGTGTGAACATACACACCTCTGCCTGCCTGCGGAGGCATGCAGCAAAAGATCTTATGGGCTCACCCCTGTCCTGAACCATCCTTGATAGGGTTACCCTGGCCACCTTAGGGTTTTCTTCCCTCACTGCTAGGGCTCTGATCGCTGCCAGGAGGTTGGCCTCTGTGAACTGCTCGATGGGGGTGGGGCCGACCGCGTTCCGGGTGACGTCACGCCTGAGATTAGGGTCGAGGCATTCCAGCAGTTGGAATCTGACGTCTTTGTCGACCAGCCTGACGGCTGTGGAGTAGGCCCTCCATCTTGTTAAGAAGTATTGCCACCCCTCGGTGGTTCCCCCTGCTGATATTTCGGGTCGGCGGACTGGGGTTGGCTTCGGTCTGGCGGTCTGGCTGTGGACCAACGTGTGGGCATTCAGCAAGGCAGCCACTACCATTGAGTCTGTCCCCTCAGGCACTGAGAAGGCACAGTCAGGGTAAGGGCAATTCACTGCCATGCTGGGTGGGCGTCAAATAGAAGCTAGCTTTTCTAGCTTGTCCTCCAGCCGGCAATTTCCGGTGAGGCACACTGAGTTGCTCGCGGTAGCTTCTAGTCAGTTAGTCCGTGCATAGTCAAGCGCGGTGCGCCGTCTGAGACAGAGGTTACACTGGATCATTTATAGATGCGATGTCTACAGATGCACGGACTAACTGAATATGATAAAGGGTGTATGAGTGAGGTAAAGGGTCTACAATTAGGTAGGGATTGCTACCGCTATATGGTACATTGTGTATGGATGACAGTCGAAGTAGGTAAGTATTAACTAACTGTGTGACAAGAAGTTTTGCCTGAAAAAGTATGATAATGGTGATATACTCTTGGACTGTGAACATACCTACTACCATCAGGTGCAGACTCAAATTTTCCTGTGCAATGTGGATTACTGTGATTTTGTAGTCTGTACATTCCCAGAAGGTCAATCTGAACCAACTACATCAAGAGGTAGCAATTCTGCCTCACCTGAACTAACAAGTTCAAACCTCCCTGATTCTAATCTTTCTTTTGATGGCAATGTTCCTAGTTCTTCTACTAATAGCAACACTCCTTGCACTTCTGGTGTCAGTGCTACTAGCATAGCATCTGCAACTACAATGAAGACATATTGTTACTGCAATGAACCCGAGGATGAATTGCGAGATATGATAGGTTGTGACCAACTCCAGTTGTTCTATTGAATGGTTTGACATTGACTGCCTCAAGATAAAGTCTATCAATATGAGATGATTCTTTGTCAATTGCTTTGGATACAAATTCTATGGGTAAAGTGCCCTTCAATATACTATACTACTTCTGCCGCACAACTCCAATAACACGTTCTACATGTATACGTACATTAGCTATAGTCCTTGTATTTTCAACTTCAATTGCTGATAACTGGCTTTTACCCCGGATAAATGCTGGGATGTGCAGCCTGGCCTGCATCATCCCAACACTCTCTGACACATCAAAGCCACGATCTGCTAATACAACATCCCCTGGCAATAACTTGCCAAGAATTCCACATGACTCGGTCAACTTCTTGTCACTAACACGTCTGCCCCATGCTTCAGATACAAATGATACAGTTCCTTGGGGGGTAATGCCAAGCAACACCTTAATGGTATTGTGATGTTTGTAGGTAGACCATGTTGCAGCTCTGGCAAGTAAGCTGGATGGCCGATCAATGAAAACTTCAAACTAATCTATAATAACAGCTATACTTTTCCCGAATGACTTACGAAAACACTGAGGCATGGTCTTCCATAGACTCTCACGATCTGGCCATAATAATCAGCGGATTCAACCTGATATCCAAGATGTTTAGCCATTTTGTAAAAATATGTGAAGCTGTGCTTATAGAAATTGAAAATCTATATGCCCAATCTCTAAATGGACTGTCAAGTCTCAATTTCATTATGGTCAAAATGAATTCTTGAAAACCAGACAATTTGGTAGAGGTAGTGGAGGGGGGGACAACATGATCAAAAACAGCCTTCAAAACACTAAGTTTAGATAGGCCAGTATAAAACTTTACAATATCCTCATCTGTGAACGAGCTCTCAGTAAAAGGATGAGCCACAGAATTTTGGCACTCGCATATTTTACTCGAAGTTAACAAAGTTTGCACACCTACATCTATCCCACCATCCTCTGTTGCCAAAGGCTCATTCTCATCAGTAATGGACTCTGCAGTGGCCTCTGCTGACTTGCTATTTTGTGCTTCTCTCACCTTCACCCTTTCCCACCTCTCCTCACAAGCTTGACCACTGTTAGCAGAAATTTGTCTTCCATGCCCCAAATGCAGTGTAGGAAGCCAGTCAGGGCTAGTTTCATCAAGAAGACTTGCACTATAGCATTGCAGTATATCCGTATCCAAACAATGGGGCGCTCACTTGACTTCATTAATAGCTCCGTAATACTCTATCAATACCTCAATCTGCAATTCTTGGGTAGGTCTAGCTACGAATATTATAAATAACTAGTGGTGCGCTCGAATAGCGCAAATGCATGGCGAGCGAGTAAATATATGAGTATAGGTAAAGATGATTTGTGAAGGAAAACACTAAATAATAGCAATGATTAGGCATGAAGAGTTAACAATAACAGAATTACCTGAATAAACTTCGAAAGCAGTGGCAAAGAAGCGCAGCTTGGTGTGGGGCTGGTCTGCGTCAGACCCGAAGCTCTGCGAGGTTCCTCACGTAAGGAAGCAACAAGTCGCTGCCACCAGAGTTCGCAATCGGAAGGTTGCCGTAGCTAACCGAACCGCCAATGTCTTGGAAACTAAGAATTTTAGTGTAATTAGGAACTGACTCTCAGCACGAGGAATCTAAGGTTATATGCCTCCTGACTCCTCATGCTAACAGCACTACGCATGACATGAACTAAACCACAATGACACAAAACTCACTACTAATGACAACCATTCATATGCATGACACACACACACAGTTCATCTAAACAAATGTTCATCTTTCTCTTGTTCTTCTTTCTTCTTCTTTCTCTCCTTCTCTTTCCTTGTCCTTCTCTCTACTGCCTTCTCTATCCTTTACAGTGTGGGCGATTAGGCAGCCCACATCTCCCCCCTCCTTCACAGAAAGGGTGACATCGTCACTGGCACAAGCGTGACATCTGCTCAATTCGTCTGCCACGACGTTGCTGGCACCCGCTCTGTACTTCACGACAAAGTCAAACTCTGACAAAACTAACGACCACCTGTATACTCTCCTATTCAACTGACGTCCCGTGCGTATAGATTCCAACCCCTTGTGATCTGTCCACACTTCAAACTTCTGTCCATGCAGATAGAATGAAAAATGCTTGATGGCCTCGACCACGGCCAAACATTCCAGCTCTTGGGCACTATAGTTCGATTGAGCCCCCTGCAGCTGTTTTGAGTAAAACGCAACCGGGAGTAGTTCCTCGTCTCTTCTCACCGACAGAACCGCTCCAACTCCACTGCTACTGGCATCACTCTCCACTACAAATACATCACTAACACGCGGAACAACCAAACACACAGAACTTGACAATGAATTCTTCAACTTACGAAAAGCCTCCGACATCCGGCTTGTCCACTCCACCTTCCCTGACAAAAGCGATGAGGTATGCGGAGTGAGGAGGGCAGACCACTTGTGGAATCCCTCGATGAACCTCCTATAATAGCCAATCAGTCCCAAGAACGCTCTGAGCTGCTTCCTGGTCTTAGGCTCAGGGTGGTTTTTTATTGCTGCAACCCTAGCCTCTGGCACTCGAATCACTCCATCACCAATCTCATGCCCCAAAAACATCAACCGCCTCCTTCCAAACACACACTTCGACAACTTGCACGTCAACCCTGCTCTCTGTAACACCCCAAACAACAACTTCAAATGCACCAAGTGCTCACTCCAATTCCCCGAAACTACTAACACGTCATCTATGTAAACCTTCGCGAACTCCATACAATCCACCAACACCACATCCATCAGCCTTTGAAACACACTAGGGGCGTTCGTCAGTCCAAACGGCATTCTAACATATTGGAATTTCCCGAATGGACAAACGAACGCCGTCTTCTCCTTATCTCTCTCAGCCACAGCAACCTGGTGGAACCCCTTCGACAGGTCCACCTTTGATAGCACACAGCCCTTCCCTACACGCTCAACCATTTCCTCGAACTGAGGGATATAGTAAGGCTCCTTGACCGTGATGTCATTGAGCCTTCTATAATCCACACAGAGCCTAATACCGCCACCCACCTTCTTCACGGGCACCAATGGTGATGCCCAAGCACTCACACTCCTCTCAATAATGCCTCCACTCTCTAACTCCTCCAACTCATCCTTCACCGCCTTCCGAATTCCCAACGGCACCGAGTAGGGAGCCTGCCTAATGGGCAAAGCATCCCCGGTATCGATGGTCAACACCACCACCTCTGTACTCCCTGGAGCGTCTGAGAATACACCCCCAAACTCTTCTAACAAACCATCTATCTCTTCACGCACATATCCCTCGCATTCTCCCTTCAACAAACACTCGTCTTCCTTACCATCTTCCAACACAACATCCAGTCTATTCACCGCAAATCTCTCTTTGAACCTCTTCAAACTGTTAACATGCACAACCTTTGCATGCTTTGTCACACCCTTCCTACCAATTTTATAATTCACGGCCCCGACCTTCTGCAGTATTTCATAAGGTCCCTCCCATGAATCCGACAGTTTACACTGCATCCCTGGGATCCTATACAGAACCAGGTCTCCCGCCACAAACTCTCTCGTCTTACATCCTCTATTCAAATACCGCATCCTTCCTTCCTTATTCTTTGCCATCTTCAACTCGGCACAGTCCCTCATCAATTCTAACTTCTCTGCCATCTCTCTCACCCAACCACACACATCCAATTCCCGACTTTCTATCTCAAACAACCCAGAGTACAGAGCATCTAAGGGGGTTCGGACCCTGAATCCATAGACCAGGTCAAATGGGCTAAAGCCACTGTCTGCATGAGGCATCTGCCTCATAACGAACAGCGCAAACGACAGCTGCTCAACCCAATCCTTCCCCTCATCCACGCACTTGCCCAAAATAGATTTCAGAGTGCCGTGGAACCGTTCCACCGTTCCATTAGTCTGGGGGTGGTACGGAGATGTCCGCACCCTCTCAATTCCCAACATCTTACTCAACTCCGTCACAACTCTTCCACAAAACTGACCCCCCTGGTCAGACAACATCTTCTCAGGGACCGAAGTCCTCGAGAAGATCGTCCACAGGCCCTCAGCTACTGCCTTAGCACTGATGCCTCGTAGAGGTACTGCCTCTGGCCACCTGGTAGCCAGGCACACGCAGGTCAACAGGAACCTGTTGCCACCCTTTCCCTTAGGTAGAGGCCCAACTAAGTCCACTGCCACCGCCTCAAAAGGTTCACTGAGCAATGGTCGCTCCACCGCCAGCGCCCTCCTAGGTGTGTGCTTATTCTTCCTTTGACAGACCTCACAACTCTTACAATGCTCCCCCACTTCTTTCACCATTCCCGGCCACACAAAGTATTTCCCGACCATCTTCTCCACCTTATCTCCACTCAGATGTCCGTTCTTCTCGTGCCCCAACTCCAATATTCTCCTTCTATAACTCTTGGGCACCACCAACACGTCTCGAAACTGCTCCCACGTCACATACTGACTCCTCACCAATACTCCCTTCTTCCACTGGAATCCTCTCTCCTTACGTTCACCCAGTTCTCTCCATTCTGTCAAACTTTCGTCCTCACCCAATTCCTTTCTAAAATCTACCCCATCAGACCCCTTCCCCACTGGACCAATCTGTCCAGCGTACTCAACAAATGGTTTCTCTTCTTCCGTCACTGGTGTCACATCTCCCAGGTCAGAAGGCGTACCCTCTTCCCCTGCAGACACTTCACTCCTTCCTTCCTCAACCTGCCCATCTATCTTCTCACTCTCGTCCCTCTCTTCTAAAACTGTATTTTCTGCCTCTCCCGATTCAACCACACTCCACAAATCTGTATAACCCGCATCCGGATCACTCCCTTCACTCAACGCCTCAGCCTTAGCTTGACTGCGTGTCAACACCTTGATTTTGGTTTCCCTTGCCCCTTGCTCCATTTCAGGGCCCTTCATCTCCTCCACTGCGACTCTAAATGCCGCAACCTCCTTCCCGTTTGCAATGTCAAAAGGTACAATGCACATTGCTTCATCTTCTGCTCTTTCATCAATCATAGCCAGCTTGGCCAGTCTTAAACCTCCCACCTCATACTCTACTACTGTGCTCTGGTGCACACTGGTTACACCATTCACTCCAGAGATATGCATCTCGCCACATCTCTCTGCACCCTGGTCCACCAAGGACCTAGGCACTACACCCACCTCAGCACCCGAGTCTATCAGTACCTTACGTCTGACCCCGTTCACCGTTCCCCACACAATATTTCCTTTTCTCTTCTCTCCAACCACAACCTTCAATACCCTTGTCACTCCTGGCTCTCTTTTCACCGCACTACCAACCTTCTTACTGGGACACTCTATACTTCTATGTCCAGCCTTACCACAACTAAAGCATGTTAATGGCCTACTCCCACTGTTGTACCCTGCCATTCATGTTAGGTTTCCTGCATTCAACTGATCTATGGCCCTTCTCACCACAATTGAAGCAGGTGATTGAACCAGATCCTTCTCTGATCTTACTGCCGAAGTCATCACCATTGCCAGTCCTCCTGAAGTCACTCATGTTGCGAACTCCCGTACTCCCAATTGGCTTGTAGAAATTCCCCTTCAGTCTCCCGGCCATCCATGTCTCCCAAGCGTCTCTCAGGTCTTCCATTGTCTCCATCTTCTTACCCTCCAAAAACACCTTCCCACTGGGTGGTATGACATTTCTAGTCAGTGCAGTAGCCAAAGCAACTACACACTCCTTGACTGATCCACAGCCTTGCATCACTCCCCCACTCACTTTCTCTATCACCTCCATTATTCCTCCCGCTGTCTTGGCCTTCAAACTCTCCCCTGTCAGCTCAAACAATCTGTACCCATATGTTAACGTCGTCTCCCCCATCGCTTTTAACAAAACTCGCTTCACCTCTCCGTAGTCACCTCCTTCTCCAGTACTCTCTACCCTGGTACACAACCTCTCAGGTAGTCTGGGGAACAACCTTTCCAACCATGTATCCCTCGATATTCTACAGTCCTCCATAATCCTCTCAAACTTCCCCAAATACCCTGACAACTCAACGTTCTCTGTATAATTTCCCAAAGCCTTCAGCTTCTCCGTTTGCAATTCCTTCCTTTCCTGGTATCTGCGTCTAGCTTCCTCTCCCTCACTGGTCCTCACGGACGTCTCCTCCCTAAACTGACTAAACATTGCCATCATCTCTTCTTTTCTAGCCTCCTCCATTCTAACCCTGTCCTCTCGTCTCGCCTCTTCTAACCTCTCTGTTTCAGCCCTCCTGGCTTCATCCCTCTCAGCCATAACCTGAACCCATTTCATAAAATCGCTCTCCTCCGGCTTCCTAGCCATTTCCTCACCCACCAATACTACTACGTCTTCCCCTACACCTTCCTCAGATTCCTCAGACTCACTGTTGTTGTCCTGTCCCGCTGGTCTTCCCACACTTGGACGTATCGGGTATGGTGACCGGCCCTTTAGTGTCGCGCTCGAAGACGGTCGGTACAACGAATCCTCCGACTTCACAAACGTCTTCTTGGTATGCCTCCTCCTCGCCTCCCCACCTCTCTCAGTCATGAAAGGAGAGTGTCCTCACCTTCCGTCAGAGACCTATAGAGATATAAAAACGAAACGAGTAAAAGAGGTAAGACACACACAAAAGAAAGATTAGAAATCAATGACACAAGGGTATAACACGGTAAAGACAAAGCACACAAAATAACAAAACCAAATGCCAACAGTTCTGGAGTCGTGACTCTCTCCGCCTTGGCTCAAGAGCGCGAATCTTCTTTTTCCGGAATGTCTTCCGCGGTCGAATGTCTTCGGCCGAGTAGTTCGGTTTTTTGTTCTGGGTATTCAGCAGCTCACTCCTGAAGATTCCCAGCTCGTTCGTAGGTCTCCTAGTAGAACGTATTCTTAAGAGATCCCACCGCTGCCACCAAATGTGGGGCTGGTCTGCGTCAGACCCGAAGCTCTGCGAGGTTCCTCACGTAAGGAAGCAACAAGTCGCTGCCACCAGAGTTCGCAATCGGAAGGTTGCCGTAGCTAACCGAACCGCCAATGTCTTGGAAACTAAGAATTTTAGTGTAATTAGGAACCGACTCTCAGCACGAGGAATCTAAGGTTATATGCCTCCTGACTCCTCATGCTAACAGCACTACGCATGACATGAACTAAACCACAATGACACAAAACTCACTACTAATGACAACCATTCATATGCATGACACACACACACAGTTCATCTAAACAAATGTTCATCTTTCTCTTGTTCTTCTTTCTTCTTCTTTCTCTCCTTCTCTTTCCTTGTCCTTCTCTCTACTGCCTTCTCTATCCTTTACAGTATGGGCGATTAGGCAGCCCACACTTGGCACTTGCCATTCAGTCTTTCGCTAAGACGAGAGAGCTATAAACGTTTTGGTTGAAACAAAAGTTGGGAAGTGCAGTGCGCAGGATTTCTCCGCAGCGCGGGCGAAATTTTTTGACGTACGCATACATACCTAACAGTGCTTCCAGCTTAAAGAGTGGATTTTTTAGCTTTTTGGTTAAGGTTGCTAATTCTGCTATAATTTCTCAAGTATGTGTAATAGAAAGCTAAAAATTTGTATTATTATACATTAATGTCATATTAACATACAGACAAAACAATTTTGTGGGTTTGTGGTTATTGTTGTGGTTATAGGTGATGGAACTGGGAGCTTCAAGACAGTGAATTTGGAAGTGTTTAAGCTGAAAAAAAAATAATTTGTCCTTATCTCTATAACTTGGTTACTGATACTTTAGTACCTGAAGTTTCATATGAGCCTAATTTTGTGGGCACACGAAATTTGAATCTCGAAATATTTAAAATTTAAGTGTTTAAGCCAGGATTTTTGAATTTATTGAGTTATATCTCTAAAAATTTGACACATGATGTAAAATTGCCTTAAAATTATTATGTATAACTTTGGTAGCTATACCTTGAAAATTAAGTGAGTTGTGGCTGTTTTTCACCAAAAAAAATTATGCACGGTAAGGGTCATCAAATGATGACGTTTACAGCGGATTGTGGGCCTATAGTACACGTAAACGCGACGTCACAAAACAGCGCATGCGTATTTGTGCAAGGGCGCCAGTTTACCGCTAATTGTTGCACTGGTATGGCTGATTTAGCTACGGTTGTATCTCAGGCCCTAGCAGGTATCAAGTTTTACTGCGTTACTGCCTATCGCGGCCAGCGTTTTAGCTTCCGTCTGGAGCTGCACAACCCGTAGGACTCCAACTGCATCGCCCTGATGTTGTCAGAATACCGAATGCTGGGAGCCTTGGGAGTATTAAACTCCTTCAGCTTTTCTTCAGTTCTTGAAAAAGATGACCTCTTGGATAGGCTTGGCTCCAAGTTAGTAATATACCAGCCAACAATTCTGTGACTGATTTCGACTTCGTTTACTGCTGCTAGTAGAACGATGAGAATCCGTACAGCCGATTGCAGTTAGGGAAAGTCCCGTCTTACCGCTCAGGGAAATAACCGTTCGACTTTAGCTCGTTAACTAGTTACGTTTAATGACGAACTACCGCAAAATCTTGACGTCAAAAAAAATGGCGTAAAATGTATTAGAGTGAATGAGAGAAGTGCTGTTCTCCGTTTTCCATTCTCTAAACAGGCAGTTTTACTATTGTAAACATTATTGGGATGATGAAGAAAAGGTATGTGTATGTTAAATGACTGTAGTGAGGGTCTATACAGTAGTTTAAAAAAATCCACTCTTTAAGTTGGAAGCACTGTATTTATTTATTTATTCCACCCTAGATATCTTCACAATGATATCTAATGGTGTTATCTCATGGCTGTACTGAGGCAAGTTCATTACCAGAGTAGTTATAGCAACAAGTTTTCTGGGTTTTTACAGCTACCATTACTCTAGTGGAGAGCCTACCCAGCCAGGTTAGAGCAGCTGCTATAATATCAGCTGGGGTTGAGTGGGAGCCCCTAGTGAGTTTTCGCTAACTTTACACCATGAGTTACAAAAAACTACTTCAGTGAAGATATCTAGTGTGGAATAAACCACTTATTACACTCTTCAGAGTGATATGGCAAGATATTTCACTCACAGGCTTTATTTTCACTCACAAAAAGGCTCATGAAAATAAGTTAGCCTGCTCCTGAAATATTACACCATATCTGCACTCTGACTCATGTAATAAGTACAGTGGAACCTCGATAATCCGAAAGGCTTGGGACCTAGACCCTTTCGGATAACTGAAATTTATGGATAATTGAGGTTTATTAATATTCATGAGTTATTGCACCTAATTACACAACATTGTTATTAAATATGAAGTAAACAGTGCTTATAACAAAAATTAATAGTTTGAATGTTAATATCAAGTCATTCTTTACGAATAGAAGCTGCCAATGTTGTTTGTTTCAAATTTGAACTTCGCTTTCTAGATGCCAATGTATGTATTTTTTGTAGATGGAGAAAGTGTTGTTGGTTCAGCTTCTTTTTGATGTTCATACCAAAGAACACATTTCTCCAACATCTCTGCTGCTGCACCATGACTGGGTATACCAGGGGGTTTAAATGTTGATGCATCTTCTTCTTCATCTGCAGTCTCTGCTGTCTCTGACAGTGGTTCTTGTGTAGCCTGTGTTAATATTAAAAAAAAAGTTATTCTAAAGGTTAACATTAGTCACTTATGATATAGTAGCTGCTGCAAAATGTCTTCTTCTGATAGCAATTCACAAGAAACATCATCAGAACCAGACAGCCACCTTCTCACTTCCTCCTCAGATGTGTCACAGCCAAGTTTTGTAAGTAAAGATTGCAACTATGTTGTTGAAGACTCCAAGTCATCAGTCTACTGGGCAATCTCTTCAGTCCTTCTTAACAATTTATTCCAAGACTTCAATAGAGTAGTGGAAAGGACATCGTCCCATGCCTCTGCACTCATGTACACAACATGTTTCATGTTTATCCCTTTCAAAGCTGCAAACATTGAGATTCCATGCTCATCTTCTTCTAAAAATTTTCGCAAAAGCAACTTTTTATTTCTCCTTTTTAGAGATTCCAAAACACCCTGATCCATGGGCTGGATGAGGGATGTTGTGTTAGCAGGCAAAAACTTTGCACAGATATTGTCACAGGTAAGCTCTTCTGCATCTGGATGTGAGGGTGCATTATCAAGCAGAAGCTGTGCCTTCGTAGAATGGGTACCTTTTTGTTCCTGATGTCTTATAACAGCTGGAACAAAATGTTTTTTGAACCAATCACTAAAAATTGCAGTGTTCATCCATGCACTTTTTTGAGAGTAATACAGCACAGGCAAAGCATCCATGTTAACATGTTTAAAACACCTAGGCTTAGCAGATTTCCATAAAACAATATGAAAGTTTTTTATGTATACTTTGTAAGTTATAATTTACCAATAATAACTAGACGAAGTTTGTGAGTTCCTGTAGCATTTGAGCAAGCCATCAGTGTCACTCTATCTTTAGAAGCCTTCATGCCAGGAGCTGACTTTTCCGAAGCTGATGCTAAAGTTTTTCTTGAGAGGAGACGAAAATATAGCCCAGTTTCATCGCAATTATATACTTGGTCCATCCAGGGTTAACCTTTCTGCTTCAATGTAATCAGCCAATGTCTGCTTAAAGGGATCTGGAGCAGTAGAATCAGCTGATAACTTTTCTCCCTGTACTGAGAGTTGCCTCATTCCATGGCAGATGCAAAATCTCCATAACCATCCTCAACTGGCTTTAAAAATCTGTTGCTCCCCAGGATGTATTGGTACAGAAATAGTTTGCTTTTTCACAAAGAATTGGACCTGAAATAGGCATTCCTTCAACTCTTTTTTGGACAAACCATAGGCACACTACACATAAAAAAAAATCACTTAGTTATTCAGCACTGCAGCTAAATGAGTGAGCAAAGTTTGCATACCAGCCTTATCCAATTGTACATCATTAGCATTTTTCATTGATTTTCTTTTCTTCGCAACAGTTTGGTTATCCATGGATACTAAAAATGACCGTATCTTCTCTTCGTTCTTCTTCAGCTCGCAAACGGTAGAAATTCCGATGCCATATTCTTTGGCTAAGCTGGAACAACTATTTTTCTTAAGCTTATCCAATATTTCTACCTTCTTTTCAATTGTTAGGACAGTCCTTTTTCGTTTCACCGCCACTTTACTACGCTCAGCCATAGCCTCTCCTACTCAAAATGCAGCTACTAGCCGTTGAATTTTTGCGCATGCGCGACGAATTTGCCTTTCGGATAATCCGAGCATTCGGATAATTGAGGTCCGGATAATCGAGGTTCCACTGTACTATATATATATATATATATATATACACACATACACACACATACATACATACAAACTTACATACATATACACCACATACACACATACCTACATACATACATATATACACACATACATATACACCACACACATACATATATACATACACACATACATACATACACACATACATACATACACACATACCTACATACATACATACACACACACATACATACATTTACAACTACTCCAAACTTAAAAGCATCTACTAGCACCACCAGAGGGGGAACATCGTCTTTGAAAAAAAAAAAGTTTTACTTGAAATCTCAACAGGTATTGTACATCCTAGGACAGTAGGTAGTGTCATACATCAACAGTCCTGGTTCCATTAGGTGTGCACTGCTTCAGGGGTCAACTGAGGTCGAACTCTCCGTGGTGATATAATAAACACAATGTAAACAACAATATCACTACGGCGAGTTCGACCTCAGTTGACCCCTGAAGAGGACTTCAACAAGAAGTCAAAGGTCAGATTAAGTTTTAATTTACACATTCGCTATTATAATTATTTTAGCCGAGAATGACTGAATCGCCAATGCCCAACCTAATGACGGCACTGGTTGGAGAGAAGCAAGTCAGCTCAGATGCTTAAATAAGTACAAACTCTGCCCCTTCAGTCTTTGATGGTATCCCTTACCTGATGAACAGCATGTGGAATAGCTTTCTTAACCTCTATCTTGTGATCGTCTACCGTGTGATTGGTAATGTTGTCAGGACTCAAGACTGCATTCAAACTGTCCTCAGATTCAAACACAACGAACCCATAACCTCTATATACAAACAACAACAACAACAACAACAACAACTATCAAGATAAGAACTGTTCAAGCACTCTAGCCTTAAAAACGTAATCTTAAACCAGTATTCTGTGGATACTACGCACACGCACACATACACACCATCTTTTCTTACGTGGCCACATACCTATGCCAACCCCTCCCCCAATCTAGCACTCTGAAAGCTAGTGTACTGTTTACTAACAGTACGGCACCTGATCGATGTAGTTGTAACATACTGTTCCAAAAGAGATCAGTTAGCATGTGAAATGCTGATTAACAGAAACACAACTAATTGGATACTGTGTATACAAGCTACAGAAATTTTCAAATAGCAAAAAAATAAAAATAAAGAAAAAAAAGAAAAAAGAAAAAAAATTCAATTCTTAACCATGGTTGAAATTATCAGGGTCTTGATTAACAAATTATGTTGTTACCCCTTTATACGGAAAGGGTTTACAGATTGGAATGCTTCTGAGTCACTAATCAGTGATGACTCTGAAAAACACTTAGCCCCTAACTCTATAGGCACCCTATATTTACTATTTGGGGGGTTGGCAGGTATGGTGGGCACAGCCTTTGGTGTGTTGATCCGCTGGGAATAATTAACATTGGCGGCCGCTAGGCGGTGGTGGTATAGCGGACAACACACAATCGAATGCTGAAGACCACTTACCCACTCCAAACCACACCTCCCTACCCCTTTAGCTCTGCTCACTTGGATGCTTTCACTTTATTAAGTGAGTCATGCTCCTTGATGACCTTTACCCCAATGACAGAACCATATTGCTGAAAATACTCCGTCAATGAATCTGCAGAGAAGCAGATAATGTAAAATGGTAACCACTTATCAACAACGATCTGAAATACTTAATACATTAAGTGGATATGAAGAATGAAAAATATATTAAAGAAAGAAAAGATCAATTTATAAATACACTTACTACTTCAAGTTAAACAATAAATGAGTAGATGAAGGAATGAATGAATGAAGAAATGAATGAAGGAAGGAATGAAGGAAGGAATGAATGAAGGAAGGAATAAAGGAATGAATGAAGGAAGGAATGAAGGAAGGAATGAATGAAGGAAGGAATAAAGGAATGAATGAAGGAAGGAATGAAGGAAGGAATGAATGAAGGAAGGAATGAAGGAAGGAATGAAGGAAGGAATGAAGGAAGGAATGAATGAAGGAAGGAAAGGAAGAATGAAGGAAGGAATTAAGAAGTAATTAAGGATGAATTGCATTAAGGATGAATAAAGAATTCAGTTAAAGTAATGACTGATTAATTAATAAAGGATTAAATGAGAATGCAGTTAATTTAGGAATTAATGAAGGAAGTGAATGAATGACGGAATGAAGAATGAATGAAGTAAGGAATTGAAGGAAGGAATGAATGAGAATGAATGAAGAAATGAGAAGGAAGGAATTGAAGGAAGGAATGAACGAAGATTTATTCCCCTTCCTTCCTGCCCCTGCCTTGCCGGCACTGACTGCCGGCAGGCCTGCCTTCAGTACCTCCCTGACTTCCTGACAGGCCTGAATGCAATGGTCCGGCCTTCCGCCTTCCTTCCCTTCCGTCCTTCCGTCTGCATTGACCTCATGATGACTACCTGCCTTCTTTCCTGCCGTCCTCTCCTCTTCCTTCCCTCCCTTCCTTCCTGCCTGCATGCCGGCCTTCCTGCCGCTCGCCGTCCTCCTGCCTGCCTGCCGGCCGGCCTTCCCGGCCGTCCTTCGCCCTGCTCGTGCCTGCCTGCCCTTCCGTCCTTCCCTTGCCTTCCTGCCTTCCTGTCCGGCCTGCTGCCGGCCTTCCGCCCTTCCTCGTGCCGTCCTGCCGGCCGTCCTGCCTGCCCTGCCCGTAAAGGAATGAATGAAGGAAGGAATGAAGGAAGGAATGAAGAAATGAATGAAGGAATGAATGAAGGAATGAATGAAGGAATGAATGAAGGAATGAATGAAGGAATGAATGAATGAAGGAATGAATGAATGAAGGAATGAAGGAAGGAATGAAGGAATGAATGAAGGAATGAACAAAACAAACCATTGAATAAACAAAGTAATTAAAAAAATAACTGATCACATAAAGTGTATACATACATACATGCGTAGTAATCATTTATACCCACTCACCTTCTGTAGTTTCAAGGCTCAATCTGCTGACAAATAGCTTACTAACAACGTCAACAAGGTAGCCGAGACCGTTCAAAACCAGATCGAAACCATAACATCCAAAGTATTCATCAAAAATAATACAAATCGTAGAAATGCACAGCCACACCCATCATCATCATAGTCCATCACCATGACAACAGAGAGGCGCAAAGACCAATATGTCAGAACATAAACATGAGAGAAGAGAGAAGAAAAAAACACAATATAAACTCACTATCCTGAGACGCCTCCCCCTTCCATCCACACACAGTCACCCCAGGTTATATTAGAGGACATACACACAAAACAATAAATTTCACAACAACTTGGGATTGTCATATCAACATCCTATACCGAGCCTCCTTCCAAGTGTATTCGTTTACTCGACGGGCAATATGAATCTACAACTAGGCCGGACTTCCAATTATGCCCCACCCACCCCCCCCCCCCCCCCCCCCCCCAAAAAAAAAAATCTTCCTGATCTTCAGTAAACACCAATCACTAAAATATAGAATAAAAGGCTTTGCAATTTTCATACAAACCTACAAACAAGATTAGATCCAGAATTCTCGCATACAGGCTAGGATGAACTAAATGCAAAACTGTGACTAAAAAAAAGGTTAGGCCCAGAACAGAATCAGTATACAGGAATACTTTAAAGTTGGGGAAGCAGCAGCAGCAGCAAGCAGTACTACTCCTCAGGCAAAATAATATGAGTAGGGCTTGTAAGCAAGGATTGATGTAATCCAGAGGTCAGTCAATTACTGGTAAAGGGTGGCTGAAATAAACATCTCAATGTTACATATAATTACGACAACTAAGGTTATTTCAATCTTTAAAACATTATTAGCTGTAACGAATATAAAAATACATACAAATGAGGATATCCTGAAAGGATATGGTTACAAACAAATTTACATGAGTCACACACCAACCCGAATGACATACCACGGATGACCAGGTAATTAAATCCATATTCGAATATTTATAATTCCTGATAAATATTTAAATCACTGTCCAGCTCTACTATTAACATGTGAATTGGACTCTTATCGTAGATCCTAATGATATATGTATTTCACAGCGAGTTACAGAATGCTAAATGTTTACGAATAAAATACCAATGGCAACGCTACACCACACACATCTTCTCGATTGAGTAAGTTACGCACAATTCTTGACTGTTGTTGTCACCTCCTTCCAACAGATCCATCCTCCCAGGTTACTAAATAAACAAACACCATAAAAACAAACAAGCGATTGCTTGCTGATTAACATGAGTCAACACAAAAGAGCCCAAGATTTTTAAAAAATTACCGCCATAAATTAAGTGAGCCTGATTCCAAATACAGTGAAGATCAAACAAAGATGTAGGTAAAGGGTCTTCAGATCAAATTAAGAGAACAATTTTGGTACAGAAAATGAGTTAAAAGGAGAGTATTACGACTGCTGGTTGCAATTATTGACCTAAATGGGCAATAGTTTTGCGAGACCTTTTACCAAACTGCTACATGGGGAAAGGGTCTGGTGACACAAGGCACCTTGTCAGTATTCTACCTTCAGAATGTGAAGGAGAAAATGTGGTTGGAAGTAATGAATGAACATTGTTAACATGCACTATCTATAGCTTACCCCAAGGGTGGTTAGTATGCACAGTTCATAATACCTAAAGGCAAAAAATAGTGCACACTTACCAAGTTAGTACACCTAGTAACAATATAGCAACAGGATCTAATACCTGTTAGTTACATATAAGTATGAAAAACTATAGCTTAATTACTCTAACTGCTAGTTCCTTTTAAAATGTCAAACAATTCTTCAAAACCATGACTGTCTAGTCTAGTTCTGGTCCTTCAATAGCAATTTGTAATAGTTTGTCTAAGTTTTCATCTAATAATCTGTTTCAAAGTCGTGACGTCACCATTTTCATGTGGCTAAAATATTTTTGTGACTCTACAAAATTTCCCCCCCCTAGCGAAAAACCCTGTATGAATCCCTGTATATATAATATATAATTCCTCACAAAGTACGAAACAGTGGTGTAAGACGTTTTGGTATGGGTGGGCTCGAAAGGCATGAGTTCATGTCGTCATGAAATCACATTTTCAAATTGTGCCAATACATTATGGGAGGGCTTTAGCTCCCAGAGCCCCATTCTTCCTTACGCCTCTGTTAAATAAGATTCAGAAAAAAAATAAGGAAAATTTCTCGCACCATGACTAGTTAAGTCTTTAGTGGAAGACTTCATCACTCTTATTAGGTATCACTGCATCAAACTGCAGATAAATAGTTCTATGGATATCCCCAATGACTTCAATAAAGCATAAGACACAAACTAAAGCTTCTCTAGCTATCAATCTTATCTTGTACTAATCTGACTGGCTGGCCCGAAAGCTATTAGCTACTCCATCACTTACGAAATTTTTTATTGTAGCTAATATTTACCAAGCAAGCCAATAATTAAAAAAAAAAATACTATAATGAAAGCATGCACCACTTAACCACTTACGTATTACAGTCAGCAACAACAATTAATGGTACCAGACAAAAGACGGATGAATTAGACAGTCCGGGCAGCAGCAAAACCTCATCATTAGGTAAAGGTTGTGACAGCAATTGACTCGCTTTAACTTTTATTAATGCGCACCTACCGTAATATGGTATAATATTATAGAAATCGTTATCTTAGCAGGGCAGCGTTTAGTCTGGCGTAGCCAGACTAGGCAGCGTTGTGTATCGATTGAATTTCTAAAAAGGGGGTAGATTGTTAGATGTGTGCCAGTTTTCTCTCTCTGGGAGTGGAGGAAGCTATATTTGTTGGTCTGGCAATTTAACAATGCGTAAAAGAAAAGGAACCTGAATGGGCTTATTGGCTCCAAATTACTGGACGTTAATACTAGTCTGCAAAAAAAAAGGGGGGGGAGGGGGACATTAGCTTTAGAGGGTGGAGCTATTAGTTGGGATCTGCAACTCGAGTATCAGCCCCTTCACCTGTCGACAGTGGGGGGAGGGGGTAAATCAGCTGAGGGAAGTATCAAACACTGAAAGTGATTAATTGATAATGCTTGAGGCTCTTTTCCTTGAAATCGAACTGACAATTGATTGTAGTAATAAAGACGACATAACATTATTATTTGATTAAAGCACATTTCATATATCTGTGTACTGGCCACACCCTTACCTGGCCTGACCATTAAAATATAGCTTCCAGCTCTGGCCCTGCAATGCACGTAAAGTAACCAAACTGACAAATAATCTTCTATATTAATATGTGATCACTATCCTCTAAAACGTGCTTCCAAACACAAATTGTCAGTTGTTGTTTTTTTCTATGAATTGTAATCCCAAAAAGTGGTCAGGCCATAGCCTGACCATGTACGCCAGCCCTGTACTACATGTCATAGTCATGTCATTCTCACAACACAACAGGAAATATGACTGAAACTAGTAAGCTGTTATATTTCTTATTGTCAACATCAAGCCATTTATTTTTAAACTGGATTAATAGTTCTTGACAGACATTTATGTGCGTCCTTGTAGAACCGTAGAGAGCTCTTCATGGCTATTAATAATTATTACAAGTTCTCACAGCTTCTAGTAGATTAAATACAAAATGTATCTCTTGTCTTTGGATTAACTTCACATTAACCTATACCTTCCAGACACGAATGAGATTTCTTCCAATGGCAATACACACCAAATCTGACATATTTAACCAATTATTAATTCAGCTATTATGCTAACTATAATAGTGGTGGCTATCTAGTTGTTAGCTTTAATCTTTCTTGCATTAATACATAAGTAGATTCAAATGGTATATCTCAGCTGTATGTAGGCAGCAGTTCAGACTTACTGAGCCCTGTTGCCACATTATGTATTGCTAGTGCATGAAACAACCTAAACACAAATACCTGGGTTGACTTGGACTAATCTGCTCTTTCCTAATAACCTGATAGAACTAATTCAGCAACCAAGTCTTTAATCATGTGCTCATTAAAATAACGGACAAAAAAAAATTGCAATTGAAAGTGACAAAATGTAGAAACAAATATTCCAATCCCAGAAAGAAGAAGAAGGAAAAAAAAATGGAAAGAGAGAGGAGAATGGCATGTGACAGTGAATGGATGATCCACGGTGTGATTGCAGACTGGTCAGTTGCTACTGTAAGGATGATGTTCAGACCCTCCGGAATTATATCCACTCTTTGTAGGACCATACCTACTTCCTCCTCCTCCACCACGCCCACCACTTCCTCCGTATCCGCCATAAGCCCCGCCTCCATAGCCTCCGTTATTTCCACCAAAGTAGCCACCATCGTTGTAACCGCCTCCCCCATATCCACCGCCTCCCCCATATCCACCGCCTCCGTAGGCCCCGCCGTACGCTCCGCCTCCCCCATAGCCTTGATTGTAGCCCCACTGGCCGTCACCACCTCCTAAACACAATGTAACATATGCTCGCATCTTGGTTACTTGCCACACCCACTCAATCTTACCTCCTCCTCCTCCTCCATAGGAACCTCCATACGGTACAGGGTTGTAGCGACCGCCCCTGCCTCTGCCCCTAGAACCCCGCTGAGAATAGCTATATCTAGGTGTAGCGTGCTTACATTCAACCTGCACAAAAATAACAATAGATTTTAATAAATTCTTCCTGGGAAATAATAATAAATAAATAATAATAATAATAATAATAATAATAATAATAAAAGGAAAAAAACAACAAAATAAAACAAACAAACAAAATAAAATAAAATAAATAACTACAGCACAACAGACAAAACATAGTTACATAACGACTAAGCATCAAGGGCCCGGCCCGGTAATGAGAAACCCCACCCTTCCCCTGAAATTTAAAAAATGTAAATTTGACCCCTCTCAAGTGTGGTCCTAAATACCACACTATAACACTAACCTAAAAGCATTACTAGTATAATAGACACAAGAATAGCCTACTATAGTATGTCCAAGTTGAGCTGGCACGACCCCAAGCGCGATAATTGAGGAATGATTTTAGTACTTTACAGGAAGCAATTTAGTCATGTGAATCCAAGTCAATTAAGCGCGCAAACGTCTACGTTGCACGAGAAAAAGGGGGGGTACCACAGGCGCGCATTAATTCAGTAACCTTTGAAAGAAATTTAGTGAAGTTTATGGAGGTTTTCGGGCGCTGTACAGCTCATCTCGTCTGTTTTCAATTATATTTATGTTTCTTACACGCAGATAATGTACAGCAGATGGAAAACGCAAACTGGTGGGGCGTTCTTCTAAAGCGACAGGATTAAAATCAGTCGATTCTACCTACTGTGTCCCAAGAAATATTCTGATATTCACAGGATTCAGCAGTACAGCACTGTTAACTTGTAGCTAAAGTTACTAGACTTTCTTGTTAAATAAAATTATCAATTGTTTCATTTATTTATAATAATGTATATGAAAATTGATGGAATGATAGAATTTAAGTAGTACACATATACAAAATATAGTCGTGATCCAAGTTGAAGGTGGAGTGCTGCCTAAATTGGTCCTAATCCTTACAATAAACGGAATCTATAGTAGTGAAGAAAAGGAATTGGCATAAACACGGCTTTGACAAGCACACAATTTAACGGCAAACAGCTTTAAGTGTGGCTGTATTATAAGTTGCTAGCTAAATGATAACTATATCACTGAAATATATTGGCTATACGGCATTTGTTATTGAACAGGTAGACAAATAAATCTTACCAACATCCTATCAGGTGGTCCTGTACTCTCTGCGACAACAGAACACTCCGCCTTTCCGGTTTCCACACTCGCAACCTAAGCTAATCGCGATATAAAGCTAGAAACGCAGCAATCTGAGAAGAAGCCACTCATTGTTTACAAAATTCTTAATGAAGACAGTCCGCGTGATCAATAGAGCCGTACCGCGTGACTAAAAGCGGGCGCGTTTTGAGCGGGAAACCTGTGGTTTTTTCTATTCCCATAGACTTTGTATTGAGTTTTGGAAAATCACCTTCTCTCCGGTTTTGGAGTTTACTGAGGGAATATTCTAAACTGCTTCGGCGCGAGCTTTCCAATAGTGCAAACCCCGGATGTGTAGCTGCTTCCGTTCTAAAGTCATTCAAGTTTTTCTTGCGGCCAGCTCAACTTGGACATACACTAGTCATGCTGTCATAATTAATGCAGAAAGGGTTTTTTTTTTCTCTCTCTTTCTTGTCTTTCTCAAGTAATTCAACAGTAAGCATTCCCTTTCATGCACAGGTTGGTATAGTCACCCCATACACGGCAACAGGAATGTATTGGTAATCATAATGAGTAGGTGGAGTCAGGCCATATCCTCCGAGAGAAGAATTTAAAGAATTGCAAAATAAATCAATAACCTTCAAGTGCTTATTCATGTGAAGATACAGCAATAAATAAATCTTAAAACCATCGCAGAATTTCCTGTCATCACATATTTAGGAAATGTCATATTTTTACCACCTTTCCTGTGGAGGATAGGACTAAATATCCTAACATGCAGAGCATTTAGTCCTATCACAGGAAAGGTGGCGAAAGTATGAAATTTCCAAAATATATTATAATAGGAAATTTAATTTCTGCCCTGTGCATTAGGACTTTACAGCTATTGTAGCCCAATCCTCACTGGAGATTCCAGTCCTAACTGTAAATTATTTTCTGAAAGAAAACTCACTTTAAAGCCATCAACTTCATGAAAAGTTGTAGCTATGCACTTCTTGGCACTTTCCGGCTCCTTGAAAGTTACAAAAACGAAGTTGCGTCGAGTTTGGGTGGCTCTATCCATCACCAAGGCAACTTCCTGAACCTGCATTACATCACAAGACAAAGAAAGGGGGTGGGGGAGATAAATAAGAAGAGTAAGGATATACTGGGATGAGTCATCCATGAAAGACAAACTTTGGAGTTCCAAACATGTGTGACCCAATCACACCTCATGCTTAATTAAACTTTTTAAACATAATTATACTGAATAATACTCACGACTTTGCACCACCATAACCATAAAATGTGACCGTCTATGGGAAAATTGGGCACAACGCAGCATGCGTAGATGTCGCAAAAAGATCGATTTAGTTCTTAAAATTGTATTAAATAAGCCTAAATAAGGGAACGGTTAGGTGATAAAGCTACGACGATAACACTTGGAGAGCTTAAGGGTGGCCGCACACCGCCCACGCAATTTTTACCGGTTGGTTGCTAAGCAGGATTCTGCTACTTTCTTTATTTGCAGGGCTACTCTACTATATTAGAAGGATAAAGTACCTGCCGAAGATACTGCACACCGACTTTGGAGTGAATCTGAAGGAAATATCATGGCCCCGATGTAAAACTTTGAAACAGCTTTTTGGAGTGGTACGGCAAGTTGGAGCTCCAGAATTTTGTATGCCGCTAGCCAAGACGATACTCTAGGGCAAGACAACGAGTTTTTTTCCATTTCAATATTACTTTATGATTTATTTACATTGTTTTCCTTTTATAAGATTTTGAAAAATTCAAATTGTGGTGCCCTTCTTTTGTGTTCTACACGTGTGCAACAAATATAGTCGTTCTCATTATTTGATTCCAAGAAAAACTGATTCAAAATTGGATACTTCTATTTCACTCGCAATTCTTAAGAAATAGCCCCACCCCCACATCTCGTACTACGAGTACGCGAGCAATTTTTTTTCATGTAGTTTGTATTGGTTCTAAAAAGAGCCCGCCTATATCAAGAGTAAACAAACATCAATACAACAATAACAAGAGAGTCAGAAGAGAGAGCAGTTTATTGGAGATAGCCATAGGTGAAGGTATTAGATCTGCGCCGCTTGGGAAGTCTTCGCTCCGCCGAAATCGAGCCTGGTATATCCATCCGCTTGAGTTCAGGTGCGCAGAGTCCGGAGAACGGCTACAGGAGGAGAGGCAGCCTGGTGCACCTTGCTGTGTGAGCTCAGACGACGTATGGAGAGTTGCTGTAAACGGATATGAGACAACAAGAAGCTAAACTAAAACACCACAACTTCGCAAAGTATACTTCTGCTACTACTGTGCGATAGTTTCTGCTCGCGTATTATCAAATGGTGGGGTATTGGCGGGGAATAAATTAATGTCCGGATCTACAGGCAGTGCGGCCACCCTTAAAATCTGGATGCCAAGGTGTGCGTAGGTGCAAAAAAATTATTTTTGGTTGGGGCTGAGTTGTGCCGGATTTTCCTGTAGACAGTCACAAATATGGATGACTTTTCACCAATATGTCAGGTAAACTCATAAGTAAGGAATTTATTAGCTGTTTGCATAGGCATGTACAGCCAGCCTACATCTAAGGTTAGAGCCTGTAGTAGGTTAGACCATTCACAGGTTCCAGCTGGCCATTCTGAGCAGCTGCCTTTCTAGACCATTCACAGGTTCCAGCTGGCCATTCTGAGGAGCTGCCTTTCCAGACTGCATAAACAGTGTATTCCTCAGCTCACAGGGGGTCAGTAAACAGCAAATAGGAAAATAACTGCACTTATGCAGGTTCATCTCAAACTAATAATGAAGCACCAAAAGTGTGAACCCTTAGTGCTATTAAACACTACCTGGCTATTCAGGGTTTCATACAGGATTTTTTTCTGGGAGGGGGGGAGAGTTTAGGAAGGAGGGGGACCCCCCCCACACTAGTTTGATCACACCCCTTTTGCTGAAACCACACCCGTTTGATTAAAAATTGTCTCAGGTCTAGAATTAGTGACATCAATCTTGGAAGACTAATGCTTATTGCAATTGAAAGACCTCAATTAACTGAAGTGAACTTTCACAAAATATTAGATATATACAAACAACAAAATCACAGAATACCATTATAAATCATGACCACAGAATACCATTAAGTAGTAAATATTATTAATTTATTTCATGAAATTCTGGGGGAGGGGGGGGGGGGGGGGGGGGGGGGGGGGAGGATCTCAGGGCACCCCTACCTCTATATGAAATCCTGCTATTACAATATAATCTCCTTCCAAAAGAACAAGCAATCTGTTAGAATGGTACATGGAAACACTGTCTTCATAAGAAGTTAAACTTGCCAAAAACACTCACCAGTATACATTTTCAATGCTAAACTTCACTTCTTTCAATTCCTTTAACTTCCCTGAGCATAAAGTGAGCTAACCACTGGCTGCAAGCAATTATTTGCTCACGTCATTATGATGTGACGCTAGGGGGCGTTACCCATATAAGCTGGTACCTACGTGGAGCTGAAAGTTTCACGTTTTCTCAACAATTAGCCCAAAATTAAAAAATAACAAAATGAAAGGTCATAAATCTTCGTCCTGAGTAAGTTCATATCTAAATCTACGGCTAATTGTCAGTGATCTCCAAAATCAGAGCGTGACAGACAGACAGACAGGATGACTACTATAACCCTCTCATACATGCGCGTTGAGATAATAACAGTAACTCAGTAAACTCCTCAACAACAAGTAGCTCATCAAATTAACCAGCCTCCCCACATTAATCTCACTAGTAGTTGTTGTTTTGCATGATAGCAAGGCAGCTGAGCTCACACAACTCAACCATAGAGTTAAGTATACCATCCTCTACATCTGATAAATGCTTACAAAACTCTAACTAGTGCAATTGAACTCAACAAACTAGAAATTAAAATTATGTTTTGAATGTAGAACAGGTTGTGCAAGTCACAGGAGGAAGCAACATGCCAAAACTTAAACAAATTAATCCTCCTTCAGTCTTAACCACTAGCAATCAAAAACCTCAATTTCACCACCATAAACTCACTTCTCCGTATTGGTAAAAGTATTCTTTCAGTCTCTCCTCTGTCAATTCCGTAGGAACACCTCCCACAAATATCTTGTTGGGGTCCTCAGAATCGGAAGGCTGTGCAGTGGAATCACGCTGCTTCATAGCCTGTAATACACATAAACACACATATCAGCAATGTAGGAAGATGCCTCAGTGTGTGTGTGTGAGTGGTGGGGGGGGGGAGGGGCTCCAGGGCATTTTGTTTTAATGTTCATGTGAGACATCACCTCGTTTAATTATCAGTAATCAAGGCATTTTAACTAATTAATTATTGAGTGAATCCATTCTGAACAGTATCAGAATATTATAAACTAGTAAGTACCCCGCCTCACAGTGGCACTTGACGTACTAACTTAGGGGTTCCGTAGCGTAAGGTATTTACTATTTATTCTCATTATCTTCAACGACTTAGTTTAGCTACATCAGCTTCCTTCTCATGCCTTCCTTCTTTCTTCCATTAGAACGAGAAAAATGGCTACTATTATAATCATTTCAGCCGTGAATGACTGAATCAGTTACAAACTAATACTGTCAGGATTACTCCTCAAAGTTGGATCTCGTAGTCAATTAATAGATTTACAAAAAAAAAAACATGCTTCATTACTTAGTGTGGAGGAATGTGAAGGCTAAACTATCACGCAGTAGTAAATAAAACATGTAATTGCAGTATCCTTTACACCACGTTACAGAGTTAATAAATACACAATATTAGCACAAATAAAATAAAATTTAAAAATTATCACCTGATGCTCATCATGAGGAATAGCTTTCTTCACATCCACCTTACATCCGTCTATAGTGTGAGAAGATATAACATCCTCGCTCAGAACTTTGTCTAAGCCTTCCTTGGTGTCAAACTCAACAAAACAAAACCCTCTGTATGTCAACATAAACACAACATGTCTCCAATAGCACCCTATCTTAGACGATAAATTGAGATTATTATCAACGCAAAGAGTTTCATGCAGAAGAGGGCTGGCACCGAGATCTAACCCCTCCTTCTACCCGGAATCTTCCCCCAACTGGGGGGAAAAAAAGAAAGAAAAAAAAAACATTTTGTAGTTGAATTGTACGAGTACTGAAGCATTTAAGGTGCATACCCTCAGCGCTGCTATGCACTAGCTAGCTATTACAAAAGCACCTCAGATCATAAGAATAATTAATAGGCTATTCTTATCATGCATCAATATAGCTCGAGCAATAAAAATGGTATATGTACACACTGTCTCATAAGAGTAGAAGCTGAACAGGTCAGAGACACTCACCGGTATATATTTTCCAACGCTAAACTCCACTTCCAGCACATTGTTAACTTCCCATCAGCTAAAAGCAAACTACCGTTTGATTATAATGTGACATTAGGGGCGTTACCCACAAAACCTAGTACTTACGCAGAGCCGAAAGCTTTGAGTTTTCTCAAAAAAAAATCTTTCCAAAATTAAAAAAAGTAGCACAACAAAAGGTCGTAAATCTTCGTTCTGAGTAAGTTCATACCTAAATCAACAGTTAATTGTCAGCAATCTCCAAAATTAGAGAGAGACAGACAGACAGACGACCACAATAACCCTCTCACAATGCACGCTGAGGGTTAATAAGATAAAATCGTGCATGTAACCAAAAACACCAATCACTGATCACTGTGAATTGTACACTCCAATAGAGCCATGTGCATCAAAGTAGTATGGGTTATTTTAAACGGGGTGCGGCTAAATACGCACAGTGTCTCCCATCTGTAGTGAAATATCCCGTACGAACCTGACACAAACCATGCGAGACCAGAACTCACCGCGATCGTTGCGTCATAGGGTCTTTCTTGATGTCCACTGATTTCACAGAGCCATATCGTTCGAAGTATCCTTTGACTGTGGCTGCAAATATTATTACATGGCAAAATAGTGGACAGAATCACTTCCCAAGCCTTGCTAGTGCTTCAGAAACTCCTGGCATTCCAGTGGCAATAAGTAATACATTTATTGGAGGTATTAGTTGGTTAAAAAAAAAAAATCTTCATCTAGTTCATTCATTTTATTCCTTCTAATTACAATACAATTCAATAATGCAATTTAGTGAATAATTAGTACCCAACCAAACCAATATAAGTATGCAAAATGCTACAAAGAAATTTAAAAAAATAAAAAAATAAAATAAAAAGAATACCAGAAATTTGTGAGGCACTACATGTATGCCTTATACTTACCCCTCCCTCACTCTACAATAACCAAACCTACCATGCCATATAAATAAGCACTAACCATCACTGGAATCCCGTTGCAATCCACCGACAAAGATTTTTCTATTTTCGGGTTTTTTATTCAAAAACACCAAAATATTTTTATCAACAGGAGTTGGACAACAGGATCACCAATTTGATCCCCCATTAACGGACATCACCATGGCAACCAGTAGTAGCAAACACCGACAGAAACAAACAAAAACAGGAAGAGATGAAATTAACAGCTTCCGCTTTAAAAACCTTTACACAGACACTCTTCAAACACAACCAGCCTATAAAAACACAACCTTGGCAAGAAAAAGGAGTAAAGACCAACATCAAATATTGTATAAGGACACGAAATATATTACAAGATTATAAAATGGTTAAGACCATGACGCTTTCTAATACATTGACCTGGATGGAGAAAAAACACATTCCACAAGAAAAATTGGATAAGCTGGCAATTCACATGAAGACAATCCCCACTACGACATCTCTACGCATTCACTATAGGACTTTCACACAGCGTACAATTCTTCCTGCTTGTTGTCTTCCACCGCCTCCTCTCCATTGGCTCCATTCACTATGGATGACCAGGTAATTAAATCCATATTCGAATATTTATAATTCCTGATAAATATTCAAATCACTGTCCAGCTCTACTATTAACATGTGAATTGGACTCTTATCCTAGATCCTAATGATATATTTATTTCACAGCGAGTTACAGAATGCTAAATGTTTACGAATAAAATACCAATGGCAAAGCTACACTACACACATCTTCTCGATTGAGTAAGTTACGCACAATTCTTGACTGTTGTTGTCACCTCGATCCATCCTCCCAGATTACTAAATAAACAAACACCATAAAAACAACAACAAGCAATTGCTTGCTGATTAACATGAGTCAACACAAAAGAGCCCAAGATTTTTTTTTAAATTACCGCCATAAATTAAGTGAGCCTGATTCCAAATACAGTGAAGATCAAACAAAGATGAAGGTAAAGGGTCTTCAGATCAAATTAAGAGAAAAAATTTGGTACAGAAAATGTGTTAAAAGGAGTTTTACGACTGCTGGTTGCAATTATTGACCTAAATGGGCAATAGTTTTGCGCAGCTAGAGACCTTTTACCAAACTGCTACATGGGGAAAGGGTCTGGTGACACAAGGCACCTTGTCAGTATTCTACCTTCAGAATGTGAAGGAGAAAATGTGGTTGGAAGTACATGCACTATGTAATAGTTAGAGCATAAGCGCACATGCTCTAACTATTTTAGATCCCTTTACCCATGCCCAGTTTCCACTAGCAACTTTGTTTATCAGCATTTTCGCAGGAATGGTGGTGTCAAGCGAATTTCCGGCCCAAAATTAAAATTCAATTAAAATTCAATTGAAGCACACCAACAAGTTTACTTTAGCATTGTAGCTGCCAGCTGTTATCTCCAGATCTAACTCTACCTTGGGCTGCTCTGAGTAAGCAGTTAAGCAGCTAGCTATGGTAAATTCCTGTGAGAATTATCCTAACTAGGGCTGGTCCCATATAGGTCAGGATATGAGAGGTAGTAGACCCTCACATATCATATCCTGGCCTCACATAACCAGCTCCCGGCCTATTCTATTAAATTAAAACTCAAAAATAGCAATACCCCAAGGGTGGTTAGTATGCACAGTTCATATACCTAAAGTTAAAATGTCAAACAATTCTTCAAAACCATGACTGTCTAGTCTAGTTCTGGTCCTTCAATAGCAATTTGTAATAGTTTGTCTAAGTTTTCATCTAATAATCTGCTTCATAGTCGTGACGTCAACATTTAAAGTGGCTAAAATATTTTTGTGACTCTACAAAATTTCCCCCCCTAGCGAAAAACCCTGTATGAATCCCTGTATATATAATATATAATTCCTCACAAAGTACGAAACAGTGGTGTAAGAAGATGTTTTGGTTTGGGTGGGCTCGAAGGGCATGAGTTCATGTCATGAAATCACATTTTCAAATTGTGCCAATACATTATGGGAGGGCTCTAGCTCCCAGAGCCCCATTCTTCCTTACGCCTCCATTAAATAAGCTTCAGAAAAAAAATAAGGAAAATTTCTCCCACAATGACTAGTTAAGTCTTTAGTGGACTTCATCACTCTTATTAGGTATCACTGCATCAAACTGCAGATAAATAGTTTTATGGATATCCCCAATGACTTCAATAAAGCATAAGACACAAACTAAAGCTTCTCTAGCTATCAATCTTATCTTGTGGCTGGCTCGAAAGCTATTAGCTACCCCATCACTTAGGAAATTTCTATTGTAGCTAATATTTACCAAGCAAGCCAAAAAATTTTTTTAAAAATACTATAATGAAAGCATGCACCACTTAACCACTTACGTATTACAGTCAGCAACAACAATTAATGGTACCGGACAAAAGACGGATGAATTAGACAGGCGGGCAGCAGCAAAACCTCATTATTAAGTAATGTGACAGCAATTGACTCGCTTTAACTTTTATTAATGCGCACCTACCGTAATATGGTAGAAATCGTTATCTTAGCAGGACAGCGTTGTGTATCGATTGAATTTCTAAAAAGGGGGTAATTGTTAGATGTGTGCCAGTTTTCTCTCTCTGGGGGTGGAGGAAGCTATATTTGTTGGTCTGGCAATTTAACAATGCGTACAAAAGAAAAGGAACCTGAATGGGCTTATTGGCTCCACTGGTGGAATTTAGAAAATGCTTGACGTCATCAAGCGGAATTTAATTATACCTGTCGAAAGTAACGCGAGCACAATTCAGATTTAGTGTGGACTCGAATTTGTGGACAGAACGGTGCCGATTCAGTACCTGAGCGCATTTTGCTGCACTATGTCTAGTGGTGAGACTAAACAAGCGGCTACTTCTGCTGTTAGCTTGACTGAGCTGCACACCACAATATTAAGACAAACACGTGTATGGCTTCCTTGCAAACTAAAAAATATATATTGAACGCCCACGCGCAAGCATCATTTTAATGAGGTGACCTTTTGAAAGGAATCGTACGCGTTTCTATTACTGCCGGTGTCGGAGGATTTGGTGACCCCCAGAATTTGGTGATCGGGTGTCACCGTATTCCAGTAAACGGTGACCTGGGGGTCACTCAGAACTAGGAATTGGTGACCCCGTTAGGATCTCGTGACCCCGGGCACATGGTGCTACTCAAAAGTATGGAGAACGAGTTTGAATACATTTATGGCTTCTTGACAAGTGGTACTTATGCCAGACATGATGAAGGATAAAAAACGAAATTTCCGTGGTAAGGTTAGTAGCTAAGTAACAAGATTGGTTAGGCTTTTGAATTTGGGCTAATTTTGTACGAATTCTTGCTTTGTGTTTAGCCATAGGTACTACTTAGATTCTGTAGCAACATTCTTTCTTAAGATATATCTGTCCCAGCCTAAGTCAGCTTTGCTATTCATCAACCAACTAAATAACTGCCAATACCTATACAGGGGCGGATGTAGGATTCTCAAAAGGGGGGCTCTTTATATAATGCATGGTGGTGGTGGAGGGGAGGGGGGGGAGGAAGGATACAAAGCATGTGTAACTCCAATGTTATGTATTCCTATTCTATAATGAAAAATAAAATAACAAATAAGTACAGATATGTGAAACACCAACTGAATTGTAGCTTTTGCTGGCTATAGCTATTTCTAGCAATTCCATATTACTATTTATCCCAAAGTCAACAGCCAACCATTCTGCTATGGTTTGATAGCTTAACTACTGTAGCTAGCTATATTTTTAAACATAGGAATTCACTGAAATGAAGCAAGCTTGTTACTATTCATTCTAGCATATATTAACTTTAAACTTATTAGGAGGCTTTGAAAAAGCATCAAAACTTCCCTGAATATTGAGTAGTCAGTAGCTACAAGGCTACTTCTATTCTCTCCTGTGTAGACATTCGAGATTAGTAATTCCTGACTCCGCACAGCAGGCGCATGCGCATCATTACGACGGGAATAAAAATATAAAAAATTGGAGGGCTGGTAATTTTGCTCGTCTTCATTCAATTTAGCTGCCGGAAATTCCTCGGCTGTTTCTGAAAAAGGGGGGCTCTAGCGACACCTGTCGAGCCCCCCCTAAATCCGCCCCTGCCTATAGAAAATATCAAGTTTTTTTTCAATAACAATGGTACAGTATACAAAGCTTGAATAGCAATGAGTGCAATAATTCTATATATTATAAAATGAGTGCAATAATTCTATATATTATAAACTGATATATTATATATAATAATGAATATAATTTTTTTGTTGTTGTTTAGCACTTAGTTACTCAGTAAAACTTAAATTTATCTGCTTTAGATCAGGGATAATTACAAATGTGAAGATGGTTTATTGTATTTCAAGAGCCTCTCAAGGAAATCTGACAGCAGCAGTAATCAATGGAGAATTGTTGTTCAAAATAATGAAGAGAAAGACAAAATAATGAAAGCATGTCATTCATCCAATACAGGTAATTTGGTTTGAAGTCTATTTTGAAATGATTGGTTGTAAAATTCTTGTTAATATTCTGTTATACTGTATAATAATAGGAGGCCATTTAGGTCGGGACAAGACAATTCACAAAATTTGCTCAAGGTTTTATTGGAAACCAGATATGACAGGAGACATTAAAAGGTTTGTAGAAACCTGTGATGTATGTCAGAAGGTGAATGATAAGTTTTCTAAGCCGCCTACAAAGCTGCGTCCAATTCCAATAGAATCAGAAATCTGGCACCAGGTATGGAGTCAAGTAAAAAATTACATGCTGTTATAGTTTAATTTATAGGTTGGTATTGATCTTATCGGACCCCTGCCACTGACTAAAGATGGCAATAAATACATTATTACAATGATTGATTATTTTAGTAAATGGCCTGAAGCTCAAGCTTTACCAAACAAATGTGCTCAAGGGGTTGCCTGTTTTATCTATAAAACTACTTGCAGGTATGGTTATACATAATACATAATTGTAACAAAATAGTTTTATCAAAGTTATATTTTAACAGATTTGGCTGTCCAAAGACAATAATATCAGATCAGGGCAGAGAATTTATTAATAAGCTTAATGGCGAATTACAAACACTGCTGGGAACAGATCATCGAATGACATCTCCATATCACCCACAGAGCAATGGCCTAGTGGAAAAGTTCAACCATACAATTCAAAGTTGCCTATTGAAAGTAGTAAATGAGAATCAAAATAACTGGGATACTTTATTGGACCCAATTTTGTTTTCAATTCGCACCTCAAAGCACAAATCAACTGGCTTCACTCCCTTTGAATTGATGTTTAAGAGGTAAAGAATTGGTTTTTAGTTGGTGAGTGAGTGAGACACTCTTGGGTAAGATCGAAGCAAATTTCCATAATATAGCTTTCATTGGTACAAGCATACCATCATCATCACGATAATGGGGCTTGAAGAAGGAAGGTGGTTCATGGAAGCCAACAAGTGACAAGTGCAGAAGCTGCCAAAGCATGCAGTGAACTGCGTGGCTTTGACTTGAAGGGGGGGGGGGCAATTGTTTGGAACAGAAAACATAGAAGAATATCAGTATAATTAATTAACCTGTTTTGTCTTTCTCACAAATCAATACTGATTTAGTGATTTCTCCAATTTTGATTTCATAACTATACACTCCTACTCCAAGGGGGGGGGGGGCGAAAGCCCCCTTGCCCCCCTGAAATAAACCCTGTATCCTGTACCATAAATATTTGACAATTTTTAATAGCTGGGCTAGCTCACTTGTCACACTGAGCTTTGAGCATGCTCTTAGTAAATGACAATGCAATGCTCCGTTTATATTACTAGAAAAGCAACATTACCTGTAGAATTGGAAAGGGGACCAGAGGTAAAAAATCCAATAGTTCAAGATCAGGAAATAGAGGAGTTTGAGGGGCTAGGAGAAAAAATGAAACTAATGTTGGAAGTACAAAATGAAATGTTTAGTAAAGCTGGAAGTAATATTCAGTTGGCCCAAGAAAGATTATGATAAGAAGAGAAAGTTGGATAAGGTATGTGCTTGTTGTTCTTTATTGCGAAGTAATTTTATGCTTTTTATAACCTAGGAATGTGAAATTGGATCTTGTGTTCTTTTAAGAAATTCGAGACGTGACTGTAGGAAGGGAGACAAAATGATACCAAAGTGGATGGGTCCGTATGAAATAGTCACTTTAAAAGATAAACTTGCTCAACTACGAAACCTGAAAACAAATTCCATTATGGCAAGCCTTATTAATGTTGATAGACTCAAATTGTACAAAGAAGCTTCAACTCCAGCCAATAAAAGAATGTGCGATAATGATTACAATCCAGTATGTCAGGTAAATGGTGCTCTACCACAAGAAGAAAATAAACCACTTTGCAAAGTTTCCTTTGATGATGAGATTAAAAAAACTGGAAAAATTAAGATGGAAAAAACTGAAAAAATTAAGATGGAAGTAAATTCCCAGGAATCACTTCATATACAGAAGGAGTTGAAAGTCTATAAGGGTCAAAGGTCATGTACAAAGAAATCTGCCAGAATTGTGGTAAATTACATATGGCAAATTATAAAGAATTTTGGTAGAACTAATAAAGAAGGTTTTGCTTTTTAGCTATGTATATATTTTTTTAGAAAAAAGCCAGCAGCCGATGAAATTTAGAGTTGATCATTATTTATGTTCATGTACATGTTGAAACAATAAATTTGGTTACTTTGCTTTTATAGCTCATAATGTAATTATTGTTATGACTTTGCTATGCTTTGATTGATTGATTTTTTTTGTATGATATTATGTTTGCAGGGTTCAAGGTACACAGCAGCAGTGAGGCAAACACTGAAATCTGGAGATTGGCTAAATGATGAACATATTCATTTTGCACAAGAGCTACTTCGAAGAGATTATCCTGACATTGCTGGCTTCCAATCTACTCTTCTTTCACAAGTTGATCGATTTACTCCGATTGAATGTAGGTGTGAATCGCTTCAAATTCATCATATCAATGCTAATCACTGGATGGTATCAACAACTATTGGGGGAGAAGTCACTATTGCAGACAGCAAATGCTCGAGTGACTTTTCTTCTTGTCTTACTCACCAGCTAGCACAAGTCTATAGAAAATATATTGATAATCAAGTTGATGATGGACGAGAGACATATCTTCCAGTTCGCGTTTTACGAGTTCAGCAACAGTCAGGTGGAAGTGACTGCGGCTTGTTTGCTATAGCTTTTGCTGTTCACTTACTTCAAGGCAATAATATTGAAGAGATAGAATTCGATCAAAAGAAAATGCGTTCTCACTTGAATTATTGTTTTTGGAAAAAAAAATTGTTCGCCTTTCCTACTCTATCCAAGAAAGGATATCGAAAGACAACCCAATTACCATACTTTCACCTTGATATATACTGTTCCTGCAAGATGCCTGAAACATATGGGGACATGGTGGAGTGTGTTGACTGTGAAGAATGGTATCACAAAAGATGTATTGAAGGAATTAATAATGACTTTTCTGGGAATTGGATATGTAAATATTGCATGGAAAATGGAAACAATTCATAACATTTTATTATATTTCATTCATTTCTAAATTTTTTTTTGCTGGCTAATATTTTGCCACTACTAAGTACATGAATGTATTTTGAACACTGATATCTTGGTCATTACAATTGGAGTATTATATAATTCTTTTCCTTTAAGTACCAGCTCTTACATGGGATTTTGTATGTGGGTTTGTTAGTGTGTGCATAATCACCAATACAACCTGTGTGCCTTTGTTCAATTTCAGTCTTGTTAGCTTTACCAAGCTTAGCTGTTTGCTAACTAAAATTATCATGTGCCTAACATCTGATTTGCTCTTTTCAAGACATAATTATTGATAAAAGTACATAGCAATTGATACTATTTCACTGCATAATAGTATATGAGTTCACTATTTTAGGGAAAATGTTGAATTTCTTGTTTTTTCTTGTTTTATTTATTTTGATCAATTCATAAATTGCATATGTAGTCACTCATAAATTAAAACAACAACAACTATCCCAACACCGTTTTTTCTTGTTTTATTTATTTTGATCAATTCATAAATTGCATATGTAGTCACTCATAAATTAAAACAACAACTATCCCAACACCGTTTTTTCTTGTTTTATTTATTTTGATCAATTCATAAATTGCATATGTAGTCACTCATAAATTAAAACAACAACTATCCCAACACCGTTTTGTCTTGTTTTATTTATTTTGATCAATTCATAAATTGCATATGTAGTCACTCATAAATTAAAACAACAACTATCCCAACACTTCAGTTATGTAGCTATAAGAACACTTAAAATTCCATAGCCCATGCAGACTAATCCATTTTCTATGATGCTCAATTATTCAAATACTTCAGCTTTCTGAACATCCCCTACTAACATTATTCAGATAGCTTAAGTCCTACTGTATACTGTACAGATTACATTTTAAGGTCAAACAAGAGATGAACTGCTCTACAGTAATATGTAATGAAAAGAAAAAGAAAAAAGGATTAGGCGATATAAGCCACAGCTACAGAGCTTATGATTATGTCCTAGGAGGGGGTGTCACCATATCCTGGAGGGGGTCACTGAAATCTAGGATTAGGTGACCCCAGGGAGTCACGGTGTCCTAGTATAGAGTGACCCCGGTCACCAAAAACTAAGGATTCAGTGACCGGGGGTCACTGTAGGGTGGGGTCACCAAATCCTACGACACCGGTATGGGTGGCTACGAGACTGACTAAGTTGTTTCGAAATACATCTGAGGAAAGCACATTTCTCCATTCAGTTAAGACAAAAAGAGCTTCTGGAGATATAAAAATAATCTGATAGTTACCCTTTTTGATGTCATTTTTCATGGAAATAGGGGTTGATTCTCTGTCAGATATCATCGCAGCTGATAATCCTAAGGCATTTGCTGATGAAACCTGGTCCTTCATCAAAGCTGGCAGTGGTGATACAACTAAGATAATAGATTTTCCTGGTACTGCTTTTAGCAAATCAAAAACTCGAGGAAGTAATAAGAAGCACAATGATTTGCCATAACCAGTTGGCAAACTATCATTTCCAATCACAAAGTGCTTAATTGCATTAGCTTGCTCTTGCTTTAAAGCATAACCAACATAGTTTGAGGGGAAAACCAGACCATTTTAGCATCAGAATACCTTTTAATATGGCAAGTTATATATTTCTTATTAATTCGGGGCATAGCAATCTGCAACCAAATTAGACTAAAATATTTAGTGATGTGTCATAGTGATTCATGTATTTATGATATACTAAATTATTGTAAGTGCAAAACAAAGAATTTTTTTTAAAGTGATATTGAATGTATTATGATAATACTTTGTATGTACAATAAAAAAGTTCAGTGCTAAGGAGAAGAGGTCCAAAGACAACGATCCATCCAGGCAGAAAATGTGGTCTTTGCTAGTTATGCTACAAATCTGCTTCTTATTACATAAACCTGTCCACTTGGGATCCTGAACTTTCAACAAAACTCCGGGCCATGGAGAAAACAATCACAGTTGACAGCTGTATTTGTCATGCATGTGAAAAAGACATAGAAAGAAAAATTAATTCAGGTGACTATGTACCAGGCTGGACATTACAGAACAAAGAAAACATAACACTGATGATGGGAAGCTAGTTCCACTGCGCCAGGTTCATTATAGTGCATCGCACAATCAACCCTCAAGTATACATGTAGTGCACAATCAACCCTCAAGTATACATGTAGTGCTAACATAAAGGGGTCGTACAGGCACTGCCCTAACACTGTTGCCATTAATGTCAAGTCAGTGATATGGATTTGTACATCACCGAAAATGATAAAATATGCACAATTTGTAATAATAGTCATCACGAAATAATTGCTAATTTTAAGCAAAATAGTCATTATAAATTTCCCTTGTTTCTTGTCGAGGACTTTACTTTGTGACTTAATTATTTTTTTTTTTTTATTCATTGTCTTTTGTGGAGAACCACTCCACATGAACATAATTATTTAGCTAAGTTAAGTTTTATATCATTATCATTATTATTGTATTTTAGTTTGCACACCGTGAATCGGGCACTTCTGCTGCAGGGTACGATGTTCGTCGAACAACTTCGTTCTCGCTCCATCACCTGAATTTATTTGATTGGACATTTGAATAACTACGTCATACTCACACATTCTATTTAAGCATTGTATCATTATTCTCAGTTTAGTTCTGTCTTAGTAACCAATATTAAAACAACTTAAAAGTTAGACTGTCGTTAGCTAACCTGATTGACGGAACTCGAGTGGAGAAGAAGTAAAAGGGTTATAATTCCCTACATTTGGTGGCAGCGGTGGTTCAGGATGAAGGCAAAGTAAGACCTAGAGAACCCGAACTACTCCAGAAAAGAAAATACAGCCAAACTGGAGAACGAGTGCTGGGAGATTAGTAACCAGCGTCGGAACGCTCTTGAGTTATAAATGTGCAAGTGTTTATCTGGTCATCATATGTGTTGTATTTTTCAACAGCTTGTAACCAATAGGCATATTAGTAGTAGTTCCAATAAAATCAGGAAGTCCAACAGGAAACACAAACAACTCGGGACATTGCAATCTGCAAGCAATTACTCCCTTTAAAGCCATATCATCACCAAACATACTATAATAGCTATCTCTGAAATTAATATTGTAACTGCAAAACGTACTTACCTTTAGTTATGATCAGTTATAATTTTACGTCCTTCTTTGCTGAAACCAATACCTGTGATAAAATACCAGTAAAACTTTCTATCTTTCTGGAGTAGAACAAAAAATTAGCGCTATATACTTTTTAAAGTGTCTTGTGCTCTCTTTAGACACAAGATAACACAACCTTACTAGTGACAGAGCAGAGCTACGCTCCAGTCAAACTCCATTTTCCTTGTCTCTGCACTACGACCAGAACCATGAATTACGTCACCACTTTTTTGCAAAAGGAAACCGGGAATTACGTGAGTCGGCTACAAGACTGTAGTGGGATTTGTGACCGATGAAGCTCATTGTGTCAAGAAGTGGTTAGTTATTATTATAAATAATTATTGCATCTGCATTATATAATAATAGCTATTCAAAATAGTTTTCTAAAAAGGTTTGACTTATAAAGTATACTCTTCATTCTTGTGTTTGTGCCTATAAAATATTGTGTGTGTAGGGGAGAAAAGTTCAGAACCGAATTTCTACATTTAGGTGAAGTTCGCAGTATTGTGAGTGAATCTGTGCGAATGGCTTTAACTGCTACAGCCACTACAGCCAGTCGCTAGTTCATCATAAAAAGTTTATGTATGCACTCTCCTGAAATAATTTCGGTATCACCTAACAGAGATAGCATCATTATATTCAGTACTGGAAAAACCCAAAGAAGGAGCTGAAGTTTATTTTAAAAATATTGTATCTACACTAAAAACTGAAGGGACAAATATGGACAGGGTACTCATATTTTGTAGAACTTACAATAACGTTATAGCCATTATATCAATATTTCATGCCATGTACTCGACTATAATACGTGCAATCAGTACTATAAAATCCTTTTTCAAGCTCAAGTAATCCTCTTAACTTGGAATTACATCAAGAATACAAAGGTTTGAAGGAACATCATCAGAAAATTGGCTGAAATTGATTCTATCCTTTACAGCATAAGCATTGACATAATGCAGCGAGCGAGTTTGAAAGTCACCACGCATATATCTTGGTTTGACGTTCATGTCAATGTTGTCAAACACCACTTTAAACCCCGCAGTGACAGAAACATCTTCTGTGCTCAACTCTAAAGATAGACATCCAGGATCATCTTCTTCAGTGGAGGACCACTTGTTTTCAGAGGAACTTTCTGAGTAGGATGAAAACTGCATCTCTACTGATGAGTTACACGAGATTGTTGATGGAGAAGGAGCTTCTGGAGTGTAGTATCTCGGACTTCTGAAGAAATTGATGGCTCGTCAGTGTCAATATGTGGTATTAATAATCTGTTTCTGGTAGTTTGCTGAATATTATTTTTTTAAATGCAAGGAAGACATACTTGGTCTAGCAAAAAAAATTACCTGGACTAGTTCCATCTTGGTTTCTGCTTCTTCCTTCCATTCTACCAATGCAGAATCAAAGCTGGCTCCTAAACTGTCCACTAAGTGGATGGTTGAGACATATGACATGCAGACACCCATCTTTTGCAACCTCTGATACACCTATATATAGTTAATTTGAGGATGGTGAGTATTGTTTGTTACACCTATATATGAACTAAGCAATTTACCTGTTTTGCTGTATGCCCAGCATAGAGGATTAATGAAATAATTCGTTGAAGGAGTGAACAGGATGACCTTCTATGCTTGAAAATCATGCTGGCAATGATTGCTAAAACTGCTTTTTCATTCCCTCTCGGTGTGTTTGCTTTCAGACAGTTTTGCAGAAAGTATAATAGTGTTGGTGTCTTCAACTCCATCTCCTCGATTATTTCAGCAAAGTCAAATTCAATCAATGCTTCCGAACAGTAGAATAGTTGACGAAACAAATAGCTGCAACTTCCTGTCTTAGCATACCACAAATCTTTTTTATTATTGCCTTCCTTGTGACTACATTTTCAAAGCATTTAATGGAGAAAGATTGGAAATTTCTTGCAAATCTTCCTTCTGCTTGGTGTAATTTAAATGATTTGGCCACAAATTTATAGTGAATTGTTGCCTGCAAAAAAAAAATACATATGATTTTTGTATACAGTACATTCATAATACTTACTGAAACTGAAGGTGATATAGCCTGGCTGTGCTGGCCGTCCCCTGAAGCTGCTACTGGAGGGCTGGTGGAGCATGAAGGCATTACTGAGTGTCTAACTCCCATTACAGGTAGTGTCTCAGTTACTTCGTCCTTCAGTTTTTTGTACCACCCTAACAATCTAATGCATGCTCTGCAAATGAATCCATCATTTACTTCTGTGCTTTCATCACACCGTAATTCAATAAAAATTCTCTGTAGCGTTTGCATTACACCTTGAGTAGCACTACTGCGGAGTTGTCTTCTGTGCTTTTTCTCCAGGGGGCAGTCTACATCTTTCGAGCGACACTTGCAGGACTGCGCAGCAGCCATAGTTAGCAGACTACTCCGTCGAACCCTCGCGCATCAATAATTCACGTTAAATTTCCAACATACCCACGCTTCATTATTAAACCACGCTCACTCCATAAGCTATACACGCTAAGTACTTCCCCCAGAATCTGGGGGAACAGAACGAGATTGTACCAGACCCTTTCCTTCCCGCGTGCGGGTGTTAGGTAAAGGGTCTGGTTCGCGAGACTAATATACTAGTCTGCAAAAAAAGGGGGGGGGGGGGACATTAGCTCTAGAGGGTGGAGCTATAAGTTGGGATCTGCAACTGGAGTATCAGCCCCTTTACCTGTCGACAGTGGGGGGAGGGGGTAAATCAGCTGAGGGGAGTATCGAAAGTGATTCATTGATAATGCTTGAGGCTCTTTTACCTTGAAATCGAACTGACATTGATGGTAGTAATAAAGATGTCACTACATTATTATTTGATTTCATATATCTCTGTGTACTGGCCACACCCTTTCCTGGCTTGACCCTTAAAATAGAGCTTCCAGCTCTGGCCCTGCAGTGTACGTAAAGTAACCAAACTGACAAATAATCTTTTTATATTATGTGATCATTATTTGCTCTAAAACGTGCCTCCAAACACAAATTGTCAGTTGTTTTTTTCTATGAATTTGTAGTCATCCCAAAAAGTGGTCAGGCCATAGCCTGACCATGTACGCCAGCCCTGTACTACATGTCATAGTCATGTCATTCTCACAACACAACAGGAAATATGACTGAAACTAGTAAGCTGTTATATTGTCAACATCAAGCCATTTTTTAAAAATAGATTAACATTTCTTAACAGACATTAATGTGCGTCCTTGTAGAACCGTAGAGAGCTATTCATGGCTATTAATAATTATTACAAGTTCTCACAGCTTCTAGTAGATTAAATACAAAATGTATCTCTTGTCTTTGGATTAACTTCACATTAACCTATACCTTCCAGACACGAATGAGATTTCTTCCAATGGCAATACACACCAAATCTGACATATTTAACCAATTATTAATTCAGCTATTATGCTAACTATAATAGTGGTGGCTATCAAGTTATTAACTGTAATCTTTCTTGCATTTATACATACGTAAACCAATCTATACATCCAGGATTCAAATGGTATATCTCAGCTGTATGTAGGCAGCAGTTCAGACTTACTGAGCCCTGTTGCCACATTACGTATTGCTAGTGCATGAAACAAGTCTCTTTCCTAAACACAAATACCTGGGTTGATTTGGACTAATCTGCTCTTTCCTAATAACCTGATAGAACTAGTTCAGCAATCAAGTCTTTAATCATGTGCTCATTCAAATAACAGACAAAAAAAAATGCAATTGAATGTGACAAAATGTAGAAACTAATATTCCAATCCCAGAAAAAAGAAGAAAAAAAAGGTGGAAAGAGAGAGGAGAATGGCATGTGACAGTGAATGGATGATCCACGGTGCGATTGCAGACTGGTCAGTTGCGACTGTAAGGATGATATCCAGACCCTTCGGAATTATATCCACTCTTCGTATGACCATACCTACCTCCTCCTCCTCCACCACGCCCACCACTGTCCCCGTATCTGCCATAAGCCCCGCCTCCATTATTTCCACCATCGTTGTAACCGCCTCCCCCATATCCCCCGCCTCCCCCATAGCCTTGATTGTGGCCGTCACCACCTCCTAAACACAATGTAACAAATGCTCGCATCTTGGTTACTTGCCACACCCACTCAATCTTACCTCCTCCGTAGCCACCTCCTCCTTCTCCATAGGAACCTCCATACGGTACAGGGTTGTAGCGACCGCCCCTGCCTCCGTCCCTAGAACCACGCTGAGAATAGTTAGATCTAGGTGTAGCATTCTTACAAAAAACCTGCACAAAAATAACAATAGTTGTTAATAAATTCTTCCTGGGAAATAATAATAAATAATAATAATAATAATAATAATAATAATAAAAGGAAAAAAATAAATAAATAAAATAAATAAATAAATAAATAAATAAATAAAATACAAGGTTAGTGTTACTACAGCACAACAGACAAAACATAGTTTACATAACGACTAAGCATCAAGGGCCAGGTAATGAGAAACCCCACCCTGTAATGACTTGGACATTTAACTATGAACGTTATGTGTATGTTTCGCATTTATTATTATTTGGTGCGATAGTCTAAGTTGTGTTTTTATTAGTCACGTGATTTTTGTATGTCACCAGTCTGAACTAATCTATGACTTTAAGCCAATAAGAAATGTGAATTCCTGGGGTTTGGCAGGTTAGGTTGAATAAGAACCAAAGGAACATTACACTGGCGACGAGGATGGCGACTCCGAACTTGTTAGGCAACTTACAGGAAGATCGCCCAGACTGTGAGAGGTTCTCAGCATATATAGAGCGAGTGACTCTCTTCTTTACAGCAAATGCTATAGCGGACGACAAGAAGGTCGCCGTTTTTCTTACTGTTATAGGGAGCAAAACGTATTCCTTGGTGAGAAGTCTAGTGGCTCCAGAGTTGCCGAAGGACAAGAGCTTTGACGATTTAGTGGCCGTGCTGACTCAGCATTTTGAACCAAAACCGCTAGTGATAGCGGAACGGTTTCACTTTCACAAGCGGGCACTGGAGAGAGTATTGCAGACTATATGGCTGAACTGAGACGATTAACAACTCACTGTCAATTTGGTGGTCACCTAGATGAAGCCCTGTGTGACAGATTAGTGTGTGGAATTTGTGATGTGGATATACAAAGGAAGCTATTGGCAGTACCGGATCTGACTTTGACAAAAGCCTTGGAAATCGCACAAGGATCAGAGGCAGCAGTTAAAACTGCTAAGTCTCTCAAAGAGGGAGAGGCTCAGATAAATGTAGTCACTAAAGTGAAGGTGGCATGCTATCGCTGTGGGAAAATGTCTCACACCCCGAGTGAATGCAGGTTCCAGAATATAGACTGTCGTCATTGTGGTAAACATGGACACATAGAAGCCGCTTGTAGGATTAAGAAAGCGGAAAAGTCTAAAACTACTACAAACTTTTCATGTGAGAATCCTGGTCGACAAAGGGACACAAAGTATGTCACAGCACAACAGGATGATGAATCTCTGGGTATAGGATCGTCACAGGAGGAAGAATTACTCCTAAATGCAATAGAAGGATCTGCAACAAGTCCAATACAGGTACCCATGGTAATTAATGGCAAGGCACATACCCTAGAATTAGATACAGGGGCAGCAGTTACCATAATGTCACAGGGTGTTTGTCAGAATTTGTTCCCTGGGGTTTCTTTGACGAAATCCAAGACCCTCCTGAAAACGTACTCAGGAGAGGCTATCCCAGTGTTAGGCATGATGGACGTTAATGTCCAGTATGGGGAACAGATTAAAACCCTGAGCCTAACCATAGTTTCAGGAACAGGTCCTAGCTTACTGGGCCGTGATTGGTTGCAACACATCAATTTAGACTGGGGGGAGATCAGAACACTAGCATGTCGAACCGAAGGGAGTCTGGAATACCTGCTTGAGAAATATAGTGGCCTATTTTCGGGTGGGTTGAGAACTATCAAAACGTTCCTGGCCAAGTTGCATGTTGATCCTAGTGAAACTCTGAAAATTTTCAAGCCAAGAACAGCCCCCTATGCACTAAGGGAATCTATTGTGGATGAACTGAATCGACTCGAGAATGAAGGAATTATCGAGAAGGTGACCCACAGTGAGTGGGCTACTCCTGTGGTCGTGGTACCCAAAGCCGATGGTGGTGTACGCCCCTGCGGTGATTTTAAGGTCACCATCAATCCAGTACTGAAGGTGGACCAGTACCCCTCGCCAAAAGCAGAAGACTTGTTCGCCACCCTTGCTGGGGGTAAGAGATTCTCTAAGCTTGATATGTCTCAAGCATACTTGCAGCTTCAGTTATGCCCTGACTCCATGAAGTACTGCACTATAAACACTCATCGTGGCCTGTACCAGTACACAAGACTGCCGTTTGGCATTGCTTCAGCACCCGCTATATTTCAGAAAGTGATGGACACTATTTTACAAGGTGTAAAGGGGGCAATGTGCTACATTGACGATATTTTGGTGACTGGGTGGAATGAACGCGAACACTTCCAGAATTTGGAGGAAGTGATGAAATGTCTTCAACACATGGAATCCGCATGAAACGAAGTAAATGTTTCTTCATGCAGGAGTCGGTGGAATACCTAGGTCACATCATAGATGCCTCTGGAATCAAAGCCACACCGGAGAAAACTACTGCCATTTCAAAGGCACCATCACCAGAGAATGTGACGCAGCTCAGGTCATTCTTGGGCTTGTTGAACTACTACCGCAAGTTCCTGCCTAATCTGGCTATGGTAGTTCAACCACTGATTTCACTTCTTCAGAAGGACAGGAAGTGGATGTGGACTGAGGAATGTGAGAAAGCCATGACAGAAGCTAAAACACTCCTCTTGCAATCGAATCTTCTAGTGCACTATGACGCTACACTGCCCCTGAGACTTGCTACAGATGCTTCGCCTTATGGCCTCGGTGCAGTCATATCACATATCATGCCCAATGGTGAAGAGAAGCCAATTGCTTTTGCTTCGAGGTCTCTGTCTTCAAGTGAACAGAACTATAGTCAGATCGACAAGGAAGCCTTGGGGTTAATCTATGGTGTCCGGAAGTTTCACACGTACCTATATGGGCGCAAGTTTACCATGGTTACGGACCACAAGCCCCTCACTAGTATCCTAGGACCTCGGAAAGGAGTATCTGCTGTAGCCGCTGCTAGGTTGCAGAGGTGGGCTTTGTTGCTATCGTCGTACACCTATGACTTGGAGTTTCGATCCACAGATCATCACAGCAATGTTGATGTATTATCCAGATTGCCATTGCCGGGGAAGGTGGAAGATAAAATATCTGAAACCAAATTGTACTACTCACGTCAATTGTCCGTGCTACCAATTACAGGTCACCAAATTCGGAAGGCAACCGAGCGAGATCCAGTCCTAAACAACATTTATTCGTACACACTCAGAGGAAGGCCAGCACACGTGGATGGACGGCTAAAGGCATATCAGTCCAAACTAGCTGAACTGTCAGTTCAAGATGGATTCGTGTTGTGGGGAGGACGAGTGGTTATCCCTAAATCGCTACAAGGGAAAATCTTAAAGGAACTTCAACGAGAGCACTTAGGAGTTGCTAAGATGAAGGCTTTGGCAAGGAGTCATATGTGGTGAACTGGCATCACCAAAGATATCAAAGTGATGGCTAAATCTTGTCGAGAATGCGCTGCTGTCAAGCAAAGCCCAGCGACTGCACCAATGCATCCGTGGGCATGGCCTCACAAGCCATGGGAACGCCTACACGTGGACTTCGCCGGACCATTCATGGGTAAATCATTCTTGATTGTGGTTGACGCCAACTCAAAATGGGCTGAAGTAGTTGAGATGATTTCTACCACTACAGCTAATACGATTGTGTCTCTGAGAAATTTGTTCGCGACCCATGGGCTGCCACGGCAAATTGTTTCTGATAATGGCCCGCAATTCGTGTCTTCAGATTTCCAAGAGTTTACACGAACCAATGAAATCAAGTATAGCCGATCTTCGTCATATCACCCTGCTACAAATGGAGAAGCCGAGAGATTTGTACGCACTTTCAAGGAGGCAATGAAGATTAGTAAGGAAGGAGGACTTACCGTTACTCATCGACTTCAGAATTTCTTGCTGACTCATCGGACAACCCCACATGGGACAACTGGTACTCCTCCATGCGAGCTGTTGATGAGCCGTGCTCTGCGCACCCGCTGGGATTTGTTTAAGCCCAGTATTGAGAATAAAGTAATCACAAGTCAGGATAGTCAGAAGAAGTATCACGATGGGAGTTTTGTGATGAGGTCATTCTACGTGGGACAGAAGGTCATGGCTCGGAATTTTCGACAGGGTGCAGAGTGGATTCCTGGAGAGATCGTCAGACAACTGGGACCTATAACTTGCCTGGTGGATGTCGCGGAGGGACGGTCATGGAAGAGGCACACAGATCACATAAAGGATCTTATGGTCAGGCCTCAAGAGAACGAGACTGTGCCACCTCCCACTGCAGACTCAGAGATGCCGGAGCCTACGGCCTCAGAAGTTGTTTCTGTATCGGAAGCACCGGTCCCTACACCTTCACAGGAGCAGACGATATACCTGTCACTCAAGAAGTACGACCAGCTTCACCAGTTTTAGACCATTACGATCAAGAACGTTCAAGGAGCACTACGGTTGCACTCTATCGGGGTATACCTAAACAGTATCCAGCCAGGTCAAGGAAGCCTCCTGATAGATATCGGCCACAGCGTTTGTAAGGGAGGGATGTAATGACTTGGACATTTAACTGTGAACGTTATGTGTATGTTTCGCATTTATTATTATTTGGTGCGATAGTCTAAGTTGTGTTTTTATAAGTCACGTGATTTTTGTATGTCACCGGTCTGAACTAATCTATGACTTAAGCCAATAAGAAATGTGAATTCCTGGGGTTTGGCAGGTTCGGTTGAATAAGAACCAAAGGGACATTACACACCCTTCCCCTGAAATTTAAAAAATGTAAATTTGACCCCTCTCAAGTTTGGTCCTAAATACCACACTATAACACTAACCTATAAGCATAACTAGTATAATAGACACAAGAATAGCCTACTATAGTATGTCCAAGTTGAGTTGGCACAAACCCAAGCGCGGTAATTGAGGAATGCATTTAGTACTTTACAGTAAACAATTTAGTCATGTGAATCCAAGTCAATTAAGCGCGCAAACGTCAACGTTGCACGTGAAAAAGTGGCGCTACCACAGGTGCGCATAAATTCTGTAACTATTGAAAGAAATTTAGTGAAGTTTATGGAGTTTTTCGGGCACTGTACAGCTCATCTCGTCTGTTTTCAATTATATTTATGTTTCTTACACGCAGATAATGTACAGCAGATGGAAAACGCAAACTGGTGGGGCGTTCTTCTAAAGAGACAGGATTAAAATCAGTCGATTTTACCTACTGTTTTCCAAGAAATATTCTGATATTCACAGGATTCAGCAGTACAGCACTGTTAACTTGTAGCTGAAGTTACTAGACTTTCTTGTTAAATAAAATTATCAATTGTTTCATTTATTTATAATATGTATATGAAAATTGATGGAATGATAGAATTTAAGTAGTACACATATACAAAATATAGTTGTGATCCGAGTTGAAGGTGAAGTGTTGCCTGAGTTGGTCCTAATCCTTACAATAAAAGGCATCTATAGTAGTGAAGAAAAGGAATTGGCATAAACACGGCTTTGACAAGCACACAATTTAACGGCAAACAGCTTTAAGTGTGGCTGTATTACAAGTTGCTAGCTAAATGATAACTATATCACTGAAATATATTGGCTATACGGCATTTGTTATTGAACAGGTAGACAAATAAATCTTACCAACATCCTATCAGGTGGTCTCTGCGACAACAGAACACTCCGCCTTTCCGGTTTCCACACTCGCAACCTAAGCTAATCGCGATATAAAGCTAGAAACGCAGCAATCTGAGAAGAAGCCGCTCATTGTTTACAAAATTCTTAATGAAGACAGTCCGCATGATCAATTGAGCCGTACCGCGTGACTAAAAGCGGGCGCGTTTTGAGCGGGAAACCTGTGGTTTTTTCTATTCCCATAGACTTTTGTATTGAGTTTTGGAAAATCACTTTCTCTCCGGTTTTGGAGTTTACTGAGGGAATATTTTTAACCGCTTCGGCACGAGCTTTCAAATAGTGCAAACCCTGGATGCATAGCTGCATCCGTTCCAAAGTTATTAAGTTTTTCTTGCGGACAACTCAACTTGGACATACTCTAGTCATGCTGTGATAATTAAGGCAGATAGAATAATTTTTTTCCTCTCTCTTTCTTGTCTTTCTCAAGTAATTCAACAGTAAGCATTCCCTTTCATGCACAGGTTGGTATAGTCACCCCATACACGGCAACAGGAATGTATTGGTAATCATAATGAGTAGGTGGAGTCAGGCCATATCCTCCGAGAGAAGAATTTAAAGAATTGCAAAATAAATCAATAACCTTCAAGTGCTTATTCATGTGAAGATACAGCAATAAATAAATCTTAAAACCATCGCAGAATTTCCTGTCATCACATATTTAGGAAATTTCATATTTTCACGACCTTTCCTGTGGAGGATAGGACTAAATATCCTAACGTGCAGAGCATTTAGTCCTATCCTCCACAGGAAAGGTGGCGAAAGTATGAAATTTCCTAAATATATTACAATAGGAAATCTAATTTCTGCCCTGTGCATTAGGACTTAACAACTATTGTAGCCCAATCCTCACTGGAGATTCCAGTCCTAACTGTAAATTATTTTCTGAAAGAAAACTCACTTTAAAGCCATCTACTTCATGAGAAGTTGTAGCTATGCACTTCTTGGCACTTTCTGGCTCGTTGAAAGTCACAAAAACAAAGTTGCGTCGAGTTTGGGTGGCTCTATCCATCACCAAGGCAACTTCCTGAACCTGCATTACATCACAAGACAAAGAAAGGGGGTGGTGAGGGGGTGGGGGAGATAAATAAGAAGAGAAAGGATACACTGGGATGAGTTATCCATGAAAGACAAACTTTAAAGTTCCAAACATGTGTGACCCCATCAAGCCTCATGCTTAATTAACATATACTAAATAACACTCAAGACTTTGCACCACCATAATCATAAAATAATGATGACTTTTCACCAATATGTCAGGCTCATAAGTAAGGTATTTATTAGCTGTTTGCATAAGCCTGTACAGCCAGCCTACATCTAAGGTTAGAGCCTGTAGTAGGTTAGACCATTCACAGGTTCCAGCTGGCCATTCTGAGCAGCTGCCATTCTAGACCATTCACAGGTACGTTCCAGCTGGCCATTCTGAGCAGCTGCCTTTCCAGACTGCATAAACAGTGTATTCCTCAGCTCACAGGGGGTCAGTAAACAGCAAATAGGAAAATAACTGCACTTATGCAGGTTCATCTCAAACTAATAATGAAGCACCAAAAGTGTGAACCCTTAGTGCTATTAAACACTACCTGGCTATTCAGGGTTTCATACAGGATTTTTTTCTGGGAGGGAGGGAGAGTTTAGGAAGGAGGGGGGCCCCCCCACACTAGTTTGATCACACCCCTTTTGCTGAAACCACACCCGTTTGATTAAAAATTGTCTCAGGTCTAGAATTAGTGACATCAATCTTGGAAGACTAATGCTTATTGCAAATTGAAAGACCTCAATTAACTGAAGTGAACTTTCACAAAATATTAGATATATACAAACAACAAATCACAGAATACCATTATAAATCATTACCACAGAATACCATTAAGTAGTAAATATTATTAATTTATTTCATGAAATTCTGGGGGGGGGGGGGGGGGGGGAGGATCTCAGGGCACCTCTACCTCTGTATGAAATCCTGCTATTACAATATAATCTCCTTCCAAAAGAACAAGCAATCTGTTAGAATGGTACATGGAAACACTGTCTTCATAAGAAGTTAAACTAGCCAAAAACACTCACCAGTATACATTTTCAATGTTAAACTTCACTTCTTTCAATTCCTTTAACTTCCCTGAGCATGAAGTGAACTAACCACTGGCTGCAAGCAATTATTTGCTCACGCTATTATGATGTGACGCTAGGGGCCATTACCCACATAAGCTGGTACCTACGCGGAGCTGAAAGCTTCACCTTTTCTCAACAATTAGCCCAAAATTAAAAAATAACAAAATAAAAGGTCACAAATCTTCGTCCTGAGTAAGTTCATATCTAAATCTACGGCTAATTGTCAGTGATCTCCAAAATCAGAGCGTGACAGACAGACAGACAGGATGACTACTATAACCCTCTCACACATGCGCACTGAGATTATAACAGTAACTCAGTAAACTCCTCAACAACAAGTAGCTCTTCAAATTAACCAACCTCCCCACATTAAAGTCACTAGTAGTTATTGTTTTGCATGATAGCAAGGCAGCTGAGCTCACACAACTCAACCATAGAGTTAAGTATACCATCCTCTACATCTGATAAATGCTTACAAAACTCTAACTAGTGCAATTGAACTCAACAAACTAGAAATTAAAATTATGTTTTGAATGTAGAACAGGTTGTGCAAGTCACACGAGGAAGCAACATGCCAAAACTTAAACAAATCAATCCTCCTTCAGTCTTAACCACTAGCAATCAAAAACCTCAATTTCACCACCATAAACTCACTTCTCCGTATTGGTAAAAGTATTCTTTCAGTCTCTCCTCTGTCAATTCCGTAGGAACACCTCCCACATATATCTTGTTGGAGTTCTCAGAATTGGAAGGCTGTGCAGTAGCCTGTAATACACATAAACACACATATCAGCTAGTGCTGGGCGATAGTACCGATATTTGCACTTTGGTGAACTATCACAAGGTGATAGTTACTATCACTGTACCGTGATATTAGCTAGCTTAAAAACACGTGGTCAGGGAGCCTAGCACTCCGGGGGGGGGGGGGGGGGGGGGGGGGGGGGGGGGGGGCCTCAGTGTAGTAAAGACTGCCTAGCTCTGGCTTCAGCTGTTTGTGTAGTTGGGATACACTTTGCTACATGGCAACACCCCCAGCTGAGTTACTCCCTCTGGAAGGGTCAAAAAGTATTATTCTAGAAAAAAAGAATCGAAAGAAGGTTTATTGTAAGCTGTGCTCTACTTCCATAAAGTATTCTGGAAACACCACTAACCTCCACTTCCACCTGAAAGAGCATCACAGAAATACGTACTCTGCTCTGCCAGCTTTGGACAAAAGAAATCGGCCACCACCAACTCAACCTACTCTGACAGAAACTTTAAGCTCTGTTAAAAAAATCCCCACTTCTTCTCCAAAATGGAACAAACTGACAGAATCTGTTTGCTATTTTGTAGCAAAAGACATGCAACCCTTGGATACAGTAGATGATAGTGGGTTTCGGCACTTGTTGAAGACGTTTGAGCCACGTTACGATCCTCCTTCAAGGAAAACCATCACAACAAAGTATTTACCTGAGATGTATGATGCTGAACGTCAAAAAATCAAGAATGAAGTATCCCAGACTGTATCATTTGCTCTCACTACTGATATATGGACTTCACGAGCTAACCACGCGTATACTGGGGTTACAATTCACTTCATTGACAATTCTTTTACAATGAAGCATTATCTACTACAAACTAAAGGGTTTCCTGTGACACACTCCGCTGCTAACATAGCACACCAGTTACAAGAGATTCTCTCAGAATGGAATTTAGTAGAATGTAACCTCTCTGCAATCACCAGAGATAATGGAAGAAATATATCTGCTGCTGTCAGAGACCTTGGTTGGCCAAGTTTACCATGCTTTTCTCATACTTTACAGCTGGGTGTTGAAAAGGTGTTGAAGTTGCCTCAAGTTGTAAAGGCTATTACTCATTGTAAGAGGATTGCCACACACTTTCATCATTCTAGCAAGTCATCTTACATTCTGAAGCAGAAGCAAAACCGTCTTGGACATAAGGAACTCTGCATTATCCAAGCAGTTCCCACTCGCTGGAACTCTTCTTATTACATGGCTCAGCGTATCCTGCACATCAGCCTTTGTGTGCTACACTCCTGGAAATTCATAAAACCGATTGGATGCCAACTGAGTCAGTTCAAAACACCGGAAGAATTTACTCTCACAGTAAAACCACTTGTTGACATCACTGAAGCAATTGGTGCAGAAAAGTGGGTCACTGTTTCCATGATGCGACTGATTCTTACCAAGTTGTTGGAAACACACTTTGTTGCAACAGCAAGTGACAGTCCCCTGGTAAAAGCTATCAAGAAGATAATGCTGGATGACTTGACAGATCGGGGATAATCTCAAGTTATTAACAAAGGCAGCTCTTTTAGACCCTCCTTTCAAAAGCTTGAAATTCCTTCCAGAATCTGAACGAAAGACTACAATTGCTGAGTTAGAGTCAGATTTCGATTTGATCTCTTCAAATGCTGAGTGCAGTAGTGCAACTGAACCTGCAGCAAAGAGACAAAAAGGAGAATTTAAGTTGATGGAATTAATTGGGGAATTAGCTCAACCAGCACAGGACTCAGAAGTTCCAATATCAAGAAAAGAACAGCTGGGAACTGAAGTATCTTGATACATTGGCGAGGAGAGTACTAGCCTTTATGCCTTGGAATGGTGGGGAGCAAATAAAACCAGATACCCAATGCTGTCTCAGTTAGCAGCTCGATACCTCTCTATTCCAGCTACATCTGTGCCATGTGAACGTGTTTTCAGTATTGCTGGCCATATTGTGAATGAAAAAAGGGCATGCCTCCTTCCTAGCAATGTCAATATGGTTGTTTTTTTGGCTGAAAATCTTCAGTGACTTACCATTCCAATGTATAATATCATATGACATTATTATGTTTACTTATTTTTATGAATATTGAAAAAATCTGAATAAGCTTACTATCGAGATAGTGATAGTGCCACTATCGCCCAGCACTAATATCAGCAATGTAGGAAGATGTCTCAGTGTGTATGTGTGTGTGAGGGGGGAGTGAGGGGGGGAGGGAGGGGGGGGGGGGGGGCTCCAGGGCATTTTGTTTTAATGTTCATGTGAGACATCACCTCGTTTAATTATCAGTAATCAAGGCATTTTAACTAATTAATTATTGAGTGAATCCATTCTGAACAGTATCAGAATATTATAAACTAGTAAGTACCCCGCCTCACAGTGGCACTTGATGTACTAACTTAGGGGCTCCATAGCATAAGGTATTTACTATATTTTATTCTCATTATCCTCAACAACTTAGTTTAGCTACATCAGCTTCCTTCTCGTGCCTTCCTTCTTTCTTCCATTAGAACGAGAAAAATGGCTACTATTATAATCATTTCAGCCGTGAATGACTGAATCAGTTACAAACTAATACTGTCAGGATTACTCCTCAAAGTTGGATCTCTTAGTCAATTAATAGATTTACAAAAAAAAATATGCATCATTACTTAGTGTGGAGGAATGTGAAGGCTAAACTATCACGCAGTAGTAAATAAAACATGTAATTGCAGTATCCTTTACACCACGTTACAGAGTTAATAAATACACAATATTAGCACAAATAAAATAAAATTTAAAAATTATCACCTGATGCTCATCATGAGGAATAGCTTTCTTCACATCCACCTTACATCCGTCTATAGTGTGAGAAGATATAACATCCTCGCTCAGAACTTTGTCTAAGCCTTCCTTGGTGTCAAACTCAACAAAACAAAACCCTCTGTATGTCAACATAAACACAACATGTCTCCAATAGCACCCTATCTTAGACGATAAATTGAGATTATTATCAACGCAAAGAGTTTCATGCAGAAGAGGGCTGGCACCGAGATCTAACCCCTCCTTCTACCCGGAATCTTCCCCCAACTGGGGGGAAAAAAAGAAAGAAAAAAAAAAAGAAGAAAAAAAAAACATTTTGTAGTTGAATTGTACGAGTAATGAAACATTTAAGGTGCATACCCTCAGCGCTGCTATGCACTAGCTAGCTATTACAAAAGCACCTCAGATCATAAGAATAATTAATAGGCTATTCTTATCATGCATCAATATAGCTCGAGCAATAAAAATGGTATATGTACACACTGTCTCATAAGAGTAGAAGCTGAACAGGTCAGAGACACTCACCGGTATATATTTTCCAACGCTAAACTCCACTTCCAGCACATCATTAACTTCCCATCAGCTAAAAGCAAACTACTGTTTGATTATAATGTGACATTAGGGGGCGTTACCCACAAAACCTAGTACTTACGCAGAGCCGAAAGCTTTGAGTTTTCTCAAAAAATAAATCTGTCCAAAATTTAAAAAAGTAGCACAACAAAAGGTTGTAAATTTTTGTTCTGAGTAAGTTCATACCTAAATCAATAGTTAATTGTCAGCAATCTCCAAAATCAGAGAGACAGACAGACAGACGACCACAATAACCCTCTCACAATGCACGCTGAGGGTTAATAAGATAAAATCGTGCATGTGACCAAAAACACCAATCACTGATCACTGTGAAGTGTACACTCCAATAGAGGCATGTGCATCAAAGTAGTATGGGTTATTTTAAACGGGGTGCAGCTAAATACGCACAGTGTCTCCCATCTGTAGTGAAATATCCCGTACGAACCTGACACAAACCATGCGAGACCAGAACTTACCGCGATCGTTCCGTCACAGGGTCTTTCTTGATGTCCACTGATTTCACAGAGCCATATTGTTCGAAGTATCCTTTGACTGTGGCTGCAAAAATTATTACATGGCAAAATAGTGGACAGAATCACTTCCCAAGCCTTGCTAGTGCTTCAGAAACTTCTGGCATTCCAGTGGCAATAAGTAATACATTTATTGGAGGTATTAGTCGGTTAAAAATAAAAAAATCTTCATCTAGTTCATTCATTTTATTCCTTCTAATTACAATACAATTCAATAATGCAATTTAGTGAATAATTAGTACCCAACCAAACCAATATAAGTATGCAAACGCTACAAATAGCTAAACAAAAACAACAACAAAAAACAAAAAAAAAACAACGCAATATAAGTATGCAAACGCTACAAATAAACAAACTAATAAAAAAAGAAAAAAAAAGGAATACCAGAAATTTGTGAGGCACTACATGTATGTCTTATACTTACCCCTCCCTCCCTCTACAATAACCACACCTACCATGCCATATAAACAAGCACTAACCATCATTGGAATCCCATTGCAATCCACCAACAAAGACTTTTCTATTTTCGGTTTTTTATTCAAAAACACCAAAATATTTTTATCAACAGGATGAAGTTGGACAACAGGATCACCAATTTGACCCCCATTAACGGACATCACCATGGCAACCAGTAGTAGCAAACACCGACAGAAACAAACAAAAACAGGAAGAGATTAAATTAACAGCTTCCGCTTTAAAAACCTTTACACAGACACTCTTCAAACACAACCAGCCTATAAAAACACAACCTTGGCAAGCAAAAGGAGTAAAGACCAACATCAAATATTGTATAAGGACACGAAATATATTACAAGATTATAAAATGGTTAAGACCTTGCCGCTTTCTAATACATTGACCTGGATGGAGAAAAAACACATTCCACAAGAAAAATTGGATAAGCTGGCAATTCACATAAAGACAGTCCCTACTACGACATCTCTACGCATTCACTATAGGACTTTCACAAAGCGTACAATTCTTCCTGCTTGTTGTCTTCCACCACCTCCTCTCCATTGGCTCCATTCACTATGGATGACCAGGTAATTAAATCCATATTTGAATATTTATAATTAATGATAAATATTCAAATCACTGTCCAGCTCTACTATTAACATGTGAATTGGACTCTTATCCTAGATCCTAATGATATATTTATTTCACAGCGAGTTACAGAATGCTAAATGTCTATGAATAAAATACCAATGGCAACGCTACACCACACACATCTTCTCGATTGAGTAACAGTTACGCACAATTCTTGACTGTTGTTGTCACCTCGATCCATCCTCCCAGGTTACTAAATAAACAAACAACATAAAAACAACAACAAGCAATTGCTTGCTGATTAACATGAGTCAACACAAAAGAGCCCAAGATTTTTAAAAAATTACCGCCATAAATTAAGTGAGCCTGATTCCAAATACAAAGATGTAGGTAAAGGGTCTTCAGATCAAATTAAAAGAAAAAATTGGTACAGAAAATGAGTTAAAAGGAGAGTTTTACGACTGCTGGCTGCAATTATTGACCTAAATGGGCAATAATTTTGCGAGACCTCTTACCAAACTGCTACATGGGGAAAGGGTCTGGTGAAACAAGGCACCTTGTCAGTATTCTACCTTCAGAATGTGAAGGAGAAAATGTGGTTGGAAGTAATGAATGAACATCGTTAACATTCACTATTACCTGTTAGTTACATATAAGTATGAAAAACTATAGCTTAATTACTCTAACTGCTAGTTCCTTTTAAAATGTCAAACAATTCTTCAAAACCATGACTGTCTAGTTCTGGTCCTTCAATAGCAATTTGTAATAGTTTGTCTAAGTTTTCATCTAATAATCTGTTTCATAGTCGTGACGTCACCATTTTCATGTGGCTAAAATATTTTTGTGACTCTACAAAATTTCCCCCCCTAGCGAAAAACCCTGTATGAATCCCTGTATATATAATATATAATTCCTCACAAAGTACGAAACAGTGGTGTAAGAAGATGTTTTGGTTTGGGTGGGCTCGAAGGGCATAAGTTCATGTGGTGATGAAATCACATTTTCAAATTGTGCCAATACATTATGGGAGGGCTCTAGCTCCCAGAGCCCCATTCTTCCTTATGCCTCTGTTAAATAAGCTTCAGAAAAAAAATGAGGAAAATTTCTCGCACATGACTAGTTAAGTTTTTAGTGGAAGACTTCATCACTCTTATTAGGTATCACTGCATCAAACTGCAGATAGTTCTATGGATATCCCCAATGACTTCAATAAGGCATAAGACACAAACTAAAGCTTATCAATCTTATCTTGTAAATCTGACTGGCTGGCCCAAAAGCTATTAGCTACTCCATCAGTTAGGAAATTTCTATCGTAGCTAATATTTACCAAGCAAGCCAAAAAAAATACTATAATGAAAGCATGCACCACTTAACAACTTACGTATTACAGTCAGCAACAACAATTAATGGCACCGGACAAAAGACGGATGAAATAGACAAACACAAATATTTGGCGAGTGAGCAAAGCGAGTGAGACACTATCAGGGGTAACTCAACAGTGCGGGCAGCAGCAAAACCTCATCATTAGGTAAAGGTTGTAACAGCAATGGACTCGCTTTAACTTTTATTAATGCGCACCTACCGTAATATGGTAGAAATCGTTATCTTAGCAGGGGAACGTTGTGTATCGATTGAATTTCTAAAAAGGGGTCAGATTGTTAGATGTGTGCCAGTTTTCTCTCTCTGGGGGTGGAGGAAGCTATATTTGTTGGTCTGGCAATTTAACAATGCGTACAAAAGAAAAGGAACCTGAATGGGCTTATTGGCTCCAAATTGCTGGACCGCTTTTGGCTAATACTAGTCTGCAAAAAGGGGGGGAGGGACATTAGCTCTAGAGGGTGGAGCTATAAGTTGGGATCTGCAAGTGGAGTATCAGCCCCTTCACCTGTCGACAGTGGGGGGAGGGGACATTAGCTCTAGAGGATGGAGCTATAAGTTGGGATTTGCAAGTGGAGTATCAGCCCCTTCACCTGTCGACAGTGGGGGGAGGGGGTAAATCAGCTGAGGGGAGTATCAAACACTGAAAGTGATTCATTGATAATGCTTGAGGCTCTTTTCCCTTGAAATCGAACTGACATTGATTGTAGTAATAAAGACGACACAACATAAATATTTGATTAAAGCACATTTCATATATCTCTGTGTACTGGCCACACCCTTTCCTGGCCTTACCATTAAAATAGAGCTTCCAGCTCTGGCCCTGCAGTGTACGTAAAGTAACCAACTGACAAATAATCTTTCTTTATTAGGTACTGAACAGAGCCTGATAACTGTTGCCACATAGAAAATGCATTAAAGTAAACAGGATGTGTCTTAGGGCAATATTTTTCCATATCACCTGTGTTCATAGTTATTACGTTGGGTTATTACGTCCCCCCCCTAGGTTATAGAATTGTTCACCATGTTTTAGCTGTAAAATCATTTGTAATTGCTTATAATTTAATAAAATTGATGTGATTATGACAACTAATATATCTATTATATCTAGCTACAATTATTATATGAAGTGTTACTTTGTTGCTATTGTTTGTGTGTTTGTGTGTCAGTTCAATTGTGAGTGTGTAGCTGTGTTGTTTGTATTGCAGTTGATATTAATGGTGCAGTTTGAGATATTTGCTCCTTGGAATAATCTTAATGGCATCGCTGAATTGGAGGCTACATCATTTTTAGAGAATTCTTTATCCTTCATTTGTTCTATATCTTTGTATGAACTCAGTATGTGTGACATGTGTTGTTGCTGTTTGAGCGAAGCTTGCTTATATGAATTCAAACTCTGAACATTTTTATGGCCAGACAATTGCATAATTCGACTATCTGGAACATCACAGTGTGCTAATTTTGTTATCATGGTTTTTCTAGCAGAATGGTTTGTCTTCCTCCCTTGTAATGAGCCTTGAGTAGAAATTCTCTTCATAATCTGCCCAATTCTATCCTTTCCCATTTTCTGTTTTTTATACCAATGTGCGCCATCACCAGGTTTATAATTGATAGATAGATAGAAAGGAGAATCTGGGTTGCACATTTCAGTTGGCCGCTGGGCAATATACTTCTCAAAAATCAGAACAGGGCACTTTTCAGGATTGCTGGGAGTGCTCCACATTTTTGGCTTAAAGGCTCGAGTATTGTTTGATTCCCCAGATCTAGTTTTTGTGTCTCGCTCACTAAACTCTATATACTTTTGAGCCATCAGATGAACATTTAGGTCCCAAATCTCCAAAGGTAAGCTTATAGTGCTCGTCACGGCCTCTCATGCCCATATGCACACATAAAAGGAACCAAATAGTGTTTTGTAACACCTCTGAACCACTACAACCCAATGCACCATTCTCCCAAAGTTGTTGTATTTCATCATCTCCTAGAGATTCGGAAGCTTTAGATATACTACCTTTACCCTCTTTTTTTAGCATTTTTCTGCAGGCTATACAGTCGAACCTCCGAACAACAGCCATGCATGGGGACGAACCCTTTGGCCTTTTTAGAGAGTTTGACCTTATTTCGGAGTTTTTTGGATTAGATAAAGTTCATTGTGGGGGACTGAATCAAAGGCTTTGGCAAATCAAGAAACACCAATTTCTGTGTGTCGCTTTGACTCCACAGAATTGAAAACTGAAGTATAGCTATGATAGAAGAAGTTTTTGAAGAGTGGATCTATTTCTGATAAAATCAAATTGTGTCTTTGAAATTTTTGGATATATAAAATCTATTATCTTAGAGTAGACTATTAATTCTAGTACTTTATGAAGAATGTTTAGGAGAGAAATAGGCCTGTAGTTGCTAACTTCAGATACACTTCCTTTCTTGTAGAGAGGAAATAATTTGTGTACCTTCCAGTCAGCTGGAATGGAATGAGATTCCATAATGACAATAAAGAGAAGAGAAACTGTATGTGCAAGTGAAGATGCGCAGAATTTGTAAATATATGGGAACGTAAGTTTAGCTTAGTGATATACGATATTGATGAATGTCTTCAAGGCACTTCACATCAGGTTAGGTTAGACAGTGATCAAAAGCAAGTGATATCAGTATTATCTTCACTCATGCCTGATATCTCTAAGCTTTCTGTTAGAGATTGCACGAGAATGGGTAAATATGGCCCCTCTCATGTAAGGCCTCGACCTCTACTTGTGAAGTTGTTGAGAACAACTGAAGTATCTGTAATCCTATCCAACCGAAGTAAATTGACCAAATAAAAGGTGTATATAAAACCTTATATGACCCCTTCAAAGAGAAACTCTGAGAGTATTCTCTTAAAGGAGAGAAAGTCTTTGATTTCCTCTGGGGCAAACCCAAAGGACATTAAAGGTAAAAGCAACAAGCTTCTTTTAAATGGATCTGTCTATGGATCAGTCCAGGGCTCCTCTTTTTCACTCAATGTCCAGAACTCAATTCAAGTTTCCTCTGATTCGCATGCTACCGCGTGTTCGGCCCACCTGTTTATGTCTGCCGAATGAGAGAACTAGTTAATAGAGGGACATCTGTAATGAATGTAAAATTAGTATTAGTATTATGTCTTTTATTAAATTGAACGGCACACAAGTCATAAATTAGTTAGGCGTGGCAAGCTAAAATTGAAAGGCTAGGCAAAATGGAGGCATCAATAAGTTGGGTGTGGCTAACTGGCCGTCCCAAGAAGTAAATTTTGTACAAGACATTACATTTTGGGGCACACAACTTGGCCGTTGTCCGGAGTAGAGAGTCAACCGTTACTTGGAGTCAAAAAATCCATTACATACATGCAGAAAATACTCCGTTCCCAACGGTCTGACCGTTGTTGAGAGTCTGACCGCTTCTCGGAGTCCCGTTGTAGGGAGGTTCAACTGTATACACTAATTTCTGACGGGAACTGGCAAAGTCTGCATCTCTGATGATGCTATAGCTCTTATGTTTTTCTTTCAAATACCTTCAAGACTTCTCTGGAAACAAATTAGGGTATCAGGCTCATAAAAATTTCCATCAGTACGTCTGATTCTGCAAATAAAAATGGCCTAATAATCTGTCCAGCTCCACAGGTGGAATGTCTTCTATCAGTCTTTCTTCCTTAATCGACTTGCACCATTTATATCATGTTTTCAAGTCTGATGCCGTCTTCCGTTTTGTGTTGATGTTTTTTTTTTTTGCATTTCTACAAAATCTTCAAGCTCTTTGTCGTCTAATACGGTACACTTTCTTCGCACGTTCGCTCGTTTCCTCCCTTTTCGGTCATTTCCTGATTTTCTCCGCCAATCAGTGATGTCTTCAGAAAACAAAGAAAGTTAAGCTTGAGTTTCTTCTTCAGGGAGATCTGGAACACTAGAGGAACCAGAAGCCATCGCACAAGAAATTTGTTACCAAGGTATTCGCGCATGAGCAGTACCTAATAAATTTATTATCCATTGGATGATACACCCGAGAATATCACTCGTCTGATTGGCGGTATTATTGAAGCTCGTGCCTGCGGCACTCGCGTAAATACTGAGCCAACAAACTCGTGATATTCTCCTGTATCAAATGAATAATAATATATAGTACTAGTGATGTGCTTGAGCACAAATGGCGAGCGAGCCTACAGACTATACTATTTTTATGCTACTGAAAATAAGGTCCAGTTTTTAAATTTCACATACACGGTAAAGAGATTTCAGTGCCATAGTAACAACTCTCTGCAACTGCTTGAATCGAAGGGAAGAAACAACAACAAAACAATACACGTTATTTAAAAGTTTTCTTTGTGATATTCTTTAGCTAAGTAGTGGTTGTAACACACAATGCTTTGACACAACTGGACATGCACCTACACAGACTTACCTTCGCAGTAGTATAGTGGACAATGTATTTTCAAGTAAATACTGAGCTAACAGACTCGTGATATTCTCCTGTATCAAATGAATAATAATATATAGTATTATGTGATCACTATCCTCTAAAACGTGCCTCCAAACACAAATTGTCAGTTGTTTTTTTCTATGAATTTGTAGTCATCCCAAAAAGTGGTCAGGCCATAGCCTGACCATGTACGCCAGCCCTGTACTACATGTCATAGTCATGTCATTCTCACAACACAACAGGAAATATGACTGAAACTAGTAAGCTGTTATATTGTCAACATCAAGCCATTAAAAAAAAAAAACTAGATTAACATTTCTGGACACATTTATGTGCGTCCTTGTAGAACCGTAGAGAGCTCTTCATGGCTATTAATAATTATTACAAGTTCTCACAGCTTCTAGTAGATCGAATACAAAATGTATCTCTTGTCTTTGGATTAACTTCACATTAACCTATACCTTCCAGACACGAATGAGATATCTTCCAATGGCCATACACACCAAATCTGACATATTTAACCAATTATTAATTCAGCTATTATGCTAACTATAATAGTGGTGGCTATCTAGTTATTAGCTTTAATCTTTCTTGCATTTATACATAAGTAAACCAATCTATATCCAGGATTCAAATGGTATATCTCAGCTGTATGTAGGCAGCAGTTCAGACTTACTGAGCCCTGTTACCACATTATGTATTGCTAGTGCATGAAACAAGTCTCATTCCTAAACACAAATACCTGGGTTGATTTGGACTAATCTGCTCTTTCCTAATAACCTGATAGAACTAATTCAGTAATCAAGTCTTTAATCATGTGCTCATTAAAATAACGGACAAAAAAAATGCAATTGAATGTGACAAAATGTAGAAACAAATATTCCAAGAAGAAGAAGGAAAAAAAAATGGAAAGAGAGAGGAGAATGGCATGTGACAGTGAATGGATGATCCACGTTGTGATTGCAGACTGGTCAGTTGCGACCATAAGGATGATATTCAGACCCTCCGGAATTATATCCACTCTTCGTAAGACCATACCTACCTCCTCCTCCTCCACCACGCCCACCACTTCCCCCGTATCCGCCATAAGCCCCGCCTCCATAGCCTCCGTTATTTCCACCATCGTTGTAACCGCCTCCCCCATATCCCCCGCCTCCGTAGGCCCCGCCGTACGCTCCGCCTCCCCCATAGCCTTGATTGTAGCCCCACTGGCCGTCACCACCTCCTAAACACAATGTAACAAATGCTCGCATCTTGGTTACTTGCCACACCCACTCAATCTTACCTCCTCCTCCTCCTCCATAGGAACCTCCATACGGTACAGGATTGTAGCTACCGCCCCTGCCTCCGCCCCTAGAACCGCGCTGAGAATAGTTAGATCTAGGTGCAGCATGCTTACATTCAACCTGCACAAAAATAACAATAGTTTTTAATAAATTCTTCCTGGGAAATAATAATAAATAATAAATAATAATAATAATAATAATAATAATAATAAAAGGAAAAACAACAACAAAAAAAACAAAAAAAAACAAAAAATAAATAAATAAATACAAGGTTAGTGTTACTACAGCACAACAGACAAAACATAGTTTACATAACAACTAAGCATCAAGGGCCAGGTAATGAGATACCCAACCCTTCTCCTGAAATTTCAAAAATGTAAATTTGACCCCTCTCAAGTTTGGTCCTAAATACCACACTGTAACACAAACCTAAAAGCATAACTAGTTTAATAGACACAAGAATAGCCTAAGTATGTCCAAGTTGAGTTGGCACGACCGCAAGCGTGGTAATTGAGAAATGTATTTAGTACTTTACAGGAAGCAATTGAGTCATGTGAATCCAAGTCAATTAAGCGCGCAAACGTCAACGTTGCACGTGAAACAGGGGCGGTACCACAGGTGTGCATTAATTCTGTAACTATTGAAAGAAATTTAGTGAAGTTTATGGAGTTTTTCAGGCGCTGTACAGCTCATCTCGCCTGTTTCAATTATATTTATGTTTCTTACACGCATATAATGTACAGCAGATGGAAAACGCAAACTGGTGGGGCGTTCTTCTAAAGAGACAGGATTAAAATCAGTCGATTCTACCTACTGTGTCTCAAGAATATTCTGATATTCACAGGATTCAGCAGAACAGCACTGTTAACTTGTAGCTAAAGTTACTAGACTTTCTTGTTAAATAAAACTATCAATTGTTTCATTTATTTATAATAAATGTACATACATGAAAATTGATGGAATGATAGAATTAAACCCTTTCACCGTTTTTTAATTTTTACAGGTATTATGACTAAGTAAACCCACGTTACAATTTGTTATATAACTTTCAAATATTTTCATAAACTCCCTAGCAACCATATATTTATAGAAAGCCACAGACCTAATGAGCATGTGTACGTGGTTTGGGTTGCCAAGCAACTAAGTGCCAAAGTTTGACACGTGGCTATACTGTTGTTATTTGAATTTTTAAACCAAAACCTCCCCTTATTTTCCTCATATAGTATAAATTTAGTTACAAATCCTTGTATAAATGTTGATTCAAACTCCTCTGTGTCTGAGTCACTAGAGGGCAAAGTATCAGTACTCATACTGCTTGATTCTTCAGGCTTCATGAGGGTGGAGATACTGGTAAATTGAAGTATGTCAAACTGGCCTGCATCTAAGGTCAGTAAATATTTTTTAGTGAACACTAGATCATTATTTAGCTAAAATATATCTTAACTATTACCTGTATCTTCATCTGTGCTCCTCTCTTCAATATCCTCTTTGTGATTTACCAAAACATCCAAATCTTCCAATTGCTGCACATCCATGGCTTCATCATCACTTTCTACTGCACTATCCCTAACTGACAATTGCTGCACACAACTTGAAAGGTAGCTCGCTATCTCTTCTCCTTCAAACTCGCTTTCTTCTTCTCCGGAAAGACCGAAATCATCGTCTTCCAATAGCCCGATAACGGCTCGGAGGTTGTATACCAAGTAGCCATAATTCTTAATTGAATGGTCTGACAAATCTGTAAAGGGTCCTTAGCAACCTGAGTTTATTGCTATTTTTAACTTGTTCACCAGAAAGAGCTGTCCTTTTGACGTCATTTGATTACTATATATCGCGCTAAGCTTAAATATTGTATTTTTTATGATTTTTTTAAATCGTCGACTACCGCGGCCGCAACGGTTAAAAGGTTAAGTAGTACACATATACAAAATATAGTTGTGATCCGAGTTGAAGGTGGAGTGTTGACTGAGTTGGTCCTAATCCTTACAATAAAAGGCATCTACAGTAGTGAAGAAAAGGAATTGGCATAAACACGGCTTTGACAAGCACACAATTTAACGGCAAACAGCTTTAAGTGTGGCTGTATTATAAGTTGCTAGCTAAATGATAACTATATCACTGAAATATATTGGTTATACGGCATTTGTTATTGAACAGGTAGACAAATAAATCTTACCAACATCCTATCAGGTAGTCCTGTACTCTCTGCAACAACAGAACACTCCGCCTATCCGGTTTCCACACTTGCAACCTAAGCTAATCGTGATATAAAGCTAGAAATGCAGCAATCTGAGAAGAAGCCGCTCATTGTTTACAAAAATTTTAATGAAGACAGTCCGCGTGATCAATTGAGCCGTACCGCGTGACTAAAAGCGGGCGCGTTTTGAGCGGGAAACCTGTGGTTTTTTCTATTCCCATAGACTTTTGTATTGAGTTTTGGAAAAGCACTTTCTCTCCGGTTTTGGAGTTTACTGAGGGAATATTTTTAACCGCTTCGGCGCGAGCTTTCCAATAGTGCAAACCCCGAATGTGTAGCTGCTTCCGTTCTAAAGTTATTCAAGTTTTTCTTGCGGACAACTCAACTTGGACATACTCTAGTCATGCTGTGATAATTAAGGCAGATAGGATAAAAATGTTCTCTCTCTTTCATGTCTTTCTCAAGTAATTCAACAGTAAGCATTCCCTTTCATGCACAGGTTGGTATAGTCACCCCATACACGGCAACAGGAATATATTGGTAATCATAATGAGTAGGTGGAGTCAGGCCATATCCTCCGAGAGAAGAATTTAAAGAATTGCAAAATAAATCAATAACCTTCAAGTGCTTATTCATGTGAAGATACAGCAATAAATAAATCTTAAAACCATCGCAGAATTTCCTGTCATCACATATTTAGGAAATTTCATATTTTTACCACCTTCCTGTGGAGGATAGGACTAAATGTCCTAACGTGCAGAGCATTTAGTCCTATCCTCCACGGGAGAGGTGGCGAAAGTATGAAATTCCTAAATATATTACAATAGGAATGTGGTGAACCCACCACATCGACAGGACATGACACAACATCTTAGCTAATGACACACACTAGTAATGTATTGTCACAAACACTAAACATCTCATTCAGAATATCATTTCATTCTCACAACCTCATTACTATATCATCCTTTAGTGAGCATGCTCGGGCTGGTTTGCTATATATATAGCCAGCTCAGGCTTGTACTTTAGTTACTGTCATGCTGCTTGATCCTTTATCTGGCCTAACCTAAGAACTGAACTAAGACATCAGGGATTGGATTGAGAAGAAGCTTCAAACAGCTTGGAAATATAGCAGTAGTAACTCTGGTGGCAGCCTACTCGGTCTGTCTTCCCCTACACCACAAGGATATTTAATTTCTGCCCTGTGCATTAGGACTTTAGAACTATTGTAGCCCAATCCTCACTGGACATTCCAGTCCTAACTGTAAATTATTTTCTGAAAGAAAACTCACTTTAAAGCCATCTACTTCATGAAAAGTTGTAGCTATGCACTTCTTGGCACTTTCTGGCTCCTTGAAAGTCACAAAAACAAAGTTGCGACGTTGAGGAATAGGAGTTAGGGAGGCTTTATCCATCACCAAGGCAACTTCCTGAACCTGCATTACATCACAAGACAAAGAAAGGGGGTGGGGAGGCGGTGGGGGAGATAAATAAGAAGAGAAAGGATACACTGGGATGAGTTATCCATGAAAGACAAACTTTAAAGTTCCAAACATGTGTGACCCCATCAAGCCTCATGCTTAATTAACATATACTAAATAACACTCAAGACTTTGCACCACCATAATCATAAAATAATGATGACTTTTCACCAATATGTCAGGTAAACTCATGAGTAAGGTATTTATTAGCTGTTTGCATAAGCCTGTACAGCCAGCCTACATCTAAGGTTAGAGCCTGTAGTAGGTTAGACCATTCACAGGTTCCAGCTGGCCATTCTGAGCAGCTGCCTTTCTAGACCATTCACAGGTTCCAGCTGGCCATTCTGAGCAGCTGCCTTTCCAGACTGCATAAACAGTGTATTCCTCAGCTCACAGGGCGTCAGTAAACAGCAAATGGGAAAATAAATGCACTTATGCAGGTTCATCTCAAACTAATAATGAAGCACCAAAAGTGTGAACCCTTAGTGCTATAAAATACTACCTGGCTATTCAGGGTTTCATACAGGTTTTTTTCTGGGAGGGGAGAGAGTTTAGGAAGGAGGGGGAGCCCACACTAGTTTGACCACACCCCTTTTGCTGAAACCACACCCATATGATTAAAAATTGTCTCAGGTCTAGAATTAGTGACATCAATCTAGGAAGACAAATGCTTATTGCAATTGAAAGACTTCAATTAACTGAAGTGAACTTTCACCAAATATTAGATATATAATACAGGCTCTGGGAAAACCGGACATTTCGGGCATCAATTGAAATTGATATATAGGCTCCAGAAGTAAGTCATCGGAACAATTCCCTCTTTCTCCTATTTTTGTTTTTTGCTGAATTAGTCTTAGTGACCCTTACTCTAAGTCTATGCCAAATTTCAAATGTCGAAACAACTTAAAAGACTCTAAGCGTGCTGTGGAAAGACAAGCTACTTTTTATTCTCTCTCGTTTTCGAAGTACAATAAACGGGGACTGGGCGGAGTTTCAAACAAGCAGCTAAAAAAAAAAAAAACGGCTTAGATTTGAGACAATTGCATGCAATCAACAGCTTACCTCTGGCTGAAAGTTTACCGCTACATTAAGTAGAGTAGCCAAGGTTCCGACAAGACCGGCTGTGAGACGCTCTGAAAGCTAAAAAGAACTCTACGCAAAACTTCGATAGTCGCTGTTAAAAAGCGGATGCAGCGTATGCCGAGTACGCTGTTAAGTATATGGAAACGTTAATTATACCGGAAGTGGAAATTCAATTTATGTTATCTCGTTTTTTAGTTTAATTGCTTTGCTGAATACAGCCCAGTTCAACTGCCAGTTTCTCTGCGCGTCGAAGGTTTTACTCTCCGGTATTTTAGCACTAAGTTGAGATAAATTGTAGCTTTTTACTAGCATAAAAAACTTTTAAAAAATTGTTTAGCCCGAAATGTCCGGTTTTCCCAGAGCCTGTCACATATACAAACAACAAAATCACAGAATACCATTATAAATCATGACCACAGAATACCATTAAGTAGTAAATATTATTAATTTAATTCATGAAATTCTGGGGGGGGGGGGGGGGGGGGGGGGAGGGAATCTCAGGGCGCCCCTACCTCTGTATGAAACCCTGCTATTACAATATAATCTCCTTCCAAAAGAACAAGCAATCTGTTAGAATGGTACATGGAAACACTGTCTTCATAAGAAGCTAAACTAGCCAGAAATACTCAGCAGTATACATTTTCAATGCTAAACTTCACTTCTTTCAATTCCTTTAACTTCCCTGAGCATAAAGTGAGCTAATCACTGGCTGCAAGCAATTATTTGCTCACGTCATTATGATGTAACGCTAGGGGGCGTTACCCATACAAGCTGGTACCTACGCAAAGCTGAAAGCTTCACGTTTTCTCAACAATTAGCCGGAAATTAAAAAATAACAAAATAAAAGGTCATAAATCTTCGTCCTGAGTAAGTTCATATCTAAATCTACGGCTAATTGTCAGTGATCTCCAAAATCAGAGCGTGACAGACAGACAGACAGGATGACTACTATAACCCTCTCACACATGCGCGCTGAGGGTTAATAATAACAGTAACTCAGTAAACTCCTCAACAATTGAAAATATCAATTAGCTCGTCACATATGGGGAAGGGAAGAGGGAAGAAACTTGCGAGTATTTGGTTGCTGCTGTATGTGAATAAGGCCCAGACAATCAGATAGTAGGGTAGCTGTTGGAGGACTTTAAAGAGAGGGAACCAACCTCCCCACATTAATGTCACTAGTAGTTGTTGTTTTGCATGATAGCAAGGCAGCTGAGCTCACACAACATAACCATAGAGTTAAGTATACCATCCTCTACATCTGATAAATGCTTACAAAACTCTCTGAACTAGTGCAATTGAACTCAACAAACTAGAAATTAAAATTATGCTTTGAATGTAGAACAGGTTGTGCAAGTCACACGAGGAAGCAACATGCCAAAACTTAAACAAATTAATCCTCCTTCAGTCTTAACCACTAGCAATCAAAAACCTCAATTTCACCACCATAAACTCACTTCTCCGTATTGGTTAAAGTATTCTTTCAGTCTCTCCTCTGTCATTTCCGCAGGAACACCTCCCACAAACATCTTGTTGGAGTGCTCAGAATTGGAAGGCTGTGCAGTGGAATCACGCTGCTTCATAGCCTGTAATACACATAAACACACATATCAGCAATGTAGGAAGCTTAGTGTGTATGTGTGTGTGTACGAGGGGGGAAGGGAGGGGGCTCCAGGGCATTTTGTTTTAATGTTCATGTGAGACATCACCTCGTTTAATTATCAGTAAATGAGGCATTTATCTAATGACTCATTAATTATCAGTTAACCTTGTTGTCACTTTTCTTTTCCTCCTGCCTGACTTTTTGCCGATATAGGCGGGGATGTAGCTTCTTTGGGGGGCGGGGCTTCCCGGCCTCCTTTCTACGGTTTTGACGCCTTACATTTTTGTGTGGTGACGTCCTGAGAAGGAATTTTTTCTCTTTTTCGTAGATGTTTGAGGTCTAGCCCTACGTTTGGGCTTTTCGTTTTGCCCTGCCATGGCAAAACTCCGCCAATCTTCCCCCAAATGTAGTACTATACTTACTATTATTATTATTATTTTTTATAATTCAACCCCTAGTGCCCCCCCCCCCCCCCCCCCCCCCCCAATTAACATAATGTCGTTGTAGTTTAATTTTTTTTTTTTTTTTGCATATCTATTACAACACACTGGCTTGTCTCTATACATGGTAACACAACATTTCACATACTTTTCTTCATGGGCTCAGGTAGCTGTTTAGTTCCTTCTCATTGGTGTCCCTCCGTCGACTTCCAGCGTACTATCTGCTGTGGGATTCTGGCCAGTCCCTCTCGCTCAGGCTGGACATAACCTTTGTAGGCTACGCTCCTCCAACGCCCCAGCTGCTGGATCACTGCATCACCGATTCCCGCTGCTGCCGCTGTCGTGGCCGCTCCAATTCGGAAACTGTGTCCTGAGTATCCCTCCGTTGCTCCAATGCTGACTTCAGTTCCACCACAAAACCTGCCTGTGTGAGGGGCTTGCCTGACCTGTAGTACCTGCACACTGCCATGAAGCCTAGGACTGCCACCACTGGGCATAGCTTGTCACCTGTGTGGCCTACCACCAGCGTACACCCCTGCCTGACCTGATCCGTCTTAGACGCCTTCAGTCTGACTTTTCTCATGGTTGGGGCAGCCACACAGTCCTTGGCCACATCCTGCCATGTCAAGTGAATGTCCGGCTTGAATCCCCCGGTAGATGGGACTGTCAGCTCTCCTGACCTCATGAAGCCGAAGAAGGCGAGAGTAGCTGCTGCCCAGAGCATCCTGGCGTCCGCCCCGCCTGGCACCACACTCCAACTCAATCTCAGAACATCCAGCACCTCCACTGTCATCGGCTTCTTATGCCTCTGGCCCTTACCCTGCTCTGCTCTCAGCCTCTGCACTCCACGCACCACCTGTCTCAGCTTCGCCATAGCCCCAAGGCGCGGATCCGTCATACCCTCTTCCACTTGCAGCTGTCTTACTGCCACCAGATATACTTTAATGCTATTGTGCTTCAGCCCCTCCCCTGCCAAAAACTGACACAACCCCTTTTCAAACACAGGAAGGGGCGGGCGGCCATATTTTTCACAAAAACCCAAGTACCTCCGTCTTGCCACCCCGTACATACGGTCCGTTGATGGTGCTATACCCTTTCGGAAGAGCATCTCCACAACCTCCTCCAGTATAGAACCCTGCCTGCCTGCCTGCCTCTCCCTGACGACCACCTTCAGAATTTCCTTGTCGACTACTTCTGGTCTCCGCTTCATCTGTGGGTGCAAGCCGAACATAACATCAGTCCTGTTTCTAGATATTGCGTCTGCCACTTCATTGTTTTCTCCCCATACATGTTCTGCTCGTAATTGGATGGCCCATTTTGCTTCCAGAAATGCCAGACACCTTCTCAGATGCATGGCCTCCTCCCTGCTCGACCCCAAGTTGACAATGGCCACGACTGCCATGTTGTCGCATCGAGCTAACACTGCCCTGCCCTGCAACATCTTACCCCAGCTGGCCGTAGCCACTACAATCGGAAGGAGCTCCTTTGCGGTAATTCCATACGTTGCTGACTCTCCCAGTCCCTGCCACTGCAGCTGGAACCACTCGGACTCCCACCAAGCGCCACACTCCCACCTTCCTGATGCATCTGATGTCACTACCACTTCTGGCCTCCATTTACCTGCGTGCCACATCATCGATGTGCCATTCCATTCTTGTCCGAATTGACTCCACCACTCTATGTCTACTCTGGCCTCCCTGATTAGCCTCACAAACCTGTCCAGCTGCTGCACACTCGCCGCCAGGTCGATTAACCATCGCACAAAGGACCTGCCTGCCCACACTGCCTTACACGCGTGGCTCAGGATACCGACCACTGACAGCAGCTGTCTTTTTCGACAAGCCTTCCTGCCTCGTACCTCAGCTTCTCCAGCTTATCCCCCGGGAGGCGAATTTCCAGCTTTTCTGAGTCCAGTTCCATGCCCAGAAACACCAGCACAGTGGCTGGACCCTCATCTTTCTCGGGTTCAGTCGGCATTCCTGCCTCCTGGCATACCTGCTTCAGTATCCTGAAGTTCCGTACGCACTCATCCCCACCACCAGCGCCAACTGTGATGTAGTCATCAATGTAGTGTCTCATCCATGTTGCCCCTCTTTTTTCCATCACCCATTACAACAGGTCCGCTGCCACTGTGAACAGCAGAGGGGCCGAACGTAAGCCAAATGGCAGGCAACCATCCACAAGCAGTTCTCCCTGCCACTGCATGCCCAGCAGCCCTCTGTCGTCGGGGTGAACCGGCATATTTCTATAAGCCTGCTTCACATCGGAGCTTATCCCATCATTCACACTGGCTTCTGCTGGTGCTGACAAATCTACAATCAGGCGCCAGCGCCCCCCTGCCTTGCCCTTCTTCGGAATAACTCCGAATGGGCTGCAATGCACTCCTAGTGCTTCTGCTTCCTCCGTCTTGCTTACTGCAATCACACTGCCCTTTTCTACTTCGTTGTCCAGATACTCCTGCACCACTTCTGGATGTTCTCGTACCGACGCAAGATTCTGCCTGGACTGCCTCAGTTCTCTCCTATCCTGCTGGAATCCCACTAGAAAGCCCTGCCATACGCCTCTCACAATCCATTCCACCAGCTCTTTGTCCAGATGGTCCACCAGCATTGACTGCCACGCCTCTGCCCGGAGTGGGGTGTGTACGAGCTGTGCATCTATGGGTAGTCTGCACTGCCCTGTTCCCGACCTCCTCTCCAGCTCCTGCACCTGCCAGCTCGCGCCCCTCCCTGCAGGCCGAGTACAGTGATTATTTATCTACCGAATCTTCCTAAATATTAACTATCCCCCTATTTACATGCATATCCCTTGCCTTCTCTATTAATGGTAGCTATTGTTACCCACCTTATACTATCTATATGCATATTTACGTTGATATTCACTGACATGTTAACATACATTGTACACCATTTACATGCACCACATGTCCTGCAATTAGTCCAGCCACGTTCAGTTATGAGTTCTAGAGTTTTTGGCCTGCCTCGCACTGAGATACTGGGTGCGAGCCCCTGCACCGACTGCATACATGTAGATACCGGCAGCGAGCTCCAAACTTGCAGTCACCCCGATAGCGGCTGTACTTCCCACACACTGGGGTCCCTGCCTCTGCCCGCTCCTGCTCCAGCTCTGCTCCCACTGCATCCCTCGGCCTCTTTCTGGACCCATCATGTGCAGTCTTCCCGCCTTTCAATGGGGCCTTTGCTGTCGCTGCCGGCAACGCTTGTGCGGTAAAGCACTCGGTGTATAGCCTGCATCGAGCGTTGTCCATTGACTGTGCTCGTCCCCAGCCACCATCTGGCGAAACCGGCGGTCATATTCTTCGCATGCAGGCCACGTGAACTTCTGCGCTGCCTTAACAATGGCGTCCATGTAGCCCAGCAAGTCCATCAGCTTGGCCGGGTCTTTTTGTACTGCAGTGCCAACGTACAAGATAAAACATCTGGACCACGTGGCCACGTCCAGAATTCTCCGCCTAGTCCTCCGATAGTCGGCAGCCTGGACGATGAGTAGCTGCTCTCCTGACTGGGATCCCACTGCTGACCCATCTGGCTGGGCAGGGGGTAGTTCCGTGAAGTCCATGTACTCCCCCCTCCTGATTCTACAGTGGCCTGCCCTTAAGTTGGTACTCTCCCGAGTTTCAACTAGTGCACGCAGTACCGACAAGCTGTACCAGAACAGTGTTCTCACTCAGTATTCAACCCAAGTACTTTCTAACTGTACATCAACTGTTTTATCCGACTTACAAAAGCTTGAAGTGAAACTACGAGAGAGGCTTGCTTGGTCTGATGTTGAGCTTTTGCGCTCAATATTGGCTTTCTTGGATACCAGAAGTTGGGTTGCTCCATTAAAACCTACTGTAGCAGTGGAAGCAGATAGTAGTGATGACCATCAGGAATTTGCTGTAGATGACAAATCAGAAATTCGAGCAGCCATGGATTATATCGCTTCGGTTTTTTGCAAGCCCCTCGAATTGAAAGGAGCAAGTTTGTTCCAACTAAATGATGAGCTAGATGATGCCGCTGACTTTTGCAGAAATTATTTTGACTGCAAGAATGAAGATTATCGAAGGATTTGGTACTTCCTACATTCTGCTGAAGATGCTCATAGGTGGAGTAATCTGTTAATTGTGTGTGAGCTTCTGTTTAGCTTACCTTTCACCAACAGTAAAGTGGAGAGATCATTTTCCCATCTTAAGGTCATCAAATCCGAGCGAAGGAGCAGCCTTTCCACTAGCACACTTGATGATTTAATGGAAATAAACATGGAAGGCCCTCCATTTGAAAGCTTTACAGCCGATTCTGCAGTTCACTTGTGGTGGAAAGATACTACTCGAAGACCTAACCAGAAAGAACGAAAGGAGTATGCGCCACGTGAAAGTTCCAGTAGCAAAACTGACATTAATGAATTGTCCAAACCCACTGAAGAATATTCCCTCGATGATTGGGACGAATGGTTTCTGAACACTTCATCTTAACACTCTCCTGATATTCATATTATTACATATACTTATTCCTTCCTTTTTCCAATTGTATCAACAAACTTTTTTTAAATAAAAAATACAAAAAGAATGAAAATTACAAAAAGAATGAATAACAATAGGTGTGAACTGCTAGTGCTAGCCAAGGAACCTTGTGTGGTATTTAACTACAATTATGTAGATATTACATAACAATTTCACAAAATATATACTGAAACAAACGCTGTTGTACAAGTTTTCATATAAGTTGACCTGAAAAACAAGAATAAATGCCAGTCAAAATGCAATTTGATCAGACATTTTTCCTTTTATTAAAATAATTATAATTAGCACTGCTCCTATCCCTCCGGCCTATACCTACTGTACTGCTCTTGCGTCGTACTACTCCCCGCTCTTCACTTTACTTTCCGCCATCTCCATTAGTTGCATGCGCGCCTCGCACTGCGTGCACATACCCGCCAAGCCAGTAAGTTCCGGCTCTGCTCTGCTCTCCAGCCTCTGCATTGTCAGCCCCTTCAAGCTCTGCATTGAATTCGTGCCATGGCTTGCTTCCTATGGCTGGGCCCCCTGCTTGCTTAAATGGCTGGGCCCCTTGCTAGCTCAGCTCTACTTGCTTGCTCTTGCCCCCGCCAGCTCAGTACTGCTGACCTTGCACAACCTTTTCACTCTGCTAGTTGCCTGCTGCTACTCCTATTTGTAACTACTCTCTACCTAGGGACTCATACTCTCACTGCCAGTAGGGTCACACCCCAGTTGCTGCTGCAAGTGGAAGAAACGGCTAAGCAAGGATGCCCTTACTTACGCACAACCCCAATTAGTGCTCACCCAGTTCTGACTATCCTCTTCCCTCGCGTTCCTTGCGTCTGCTCTCCAGCCTCTCCTCTAGCCTTCTGATGATCTCGTCCACTGCTGCGTCTTCTCTGCTCATCTCTATTCTTTTGCTTTCCTAATTCAGTTTTGGATTTGCCACGTGTAGACTGAATTCTGCCTGCCCCGGGTGTAGGCTCCTCCCCCTACCTGCTCGCGCGCGCCCTTTCCTTCTTTCTAATTACCGCTTGCTGCTCATCGCCTTGTATGCCGTCCTTCGTCCCTTTTCCAGGGCTGCCGTCTCCTGTGCTGTGCCCGTTCCACAGGTTAACTTATATTAACTCTACGTGTTAATCTACATTAATCAAGGCATTTTTACTAACAACCCATTAATTATCAGTAATCGAGGCATTTAACTAATGACCCATTAATTATTGAGTGAATCCATTCTGAACAGTATCAGAATATTATAAACTAGTAAGTACCCCGCCTCACAGTGGCACTTGACGTACTAACTTAGGGGTTCCATAGCGTAAGGTATTTACTATTTATTCTCATTATCCTCAACCACTTAGTTTAGCTACATCAGCTTCCTTCTCGTGCCTTCCTTCTTTCTTCCATTAGAACGAGAAAAATGGCTACTATTATAATTATTTCAGCCGTGAATGACTGAATCAGTTACAAACTAATACTGTCAGGATTACTCCTCAAAGTTGGATCTCTTAGTCAATTAATAGATTTACAAAAAAAAATCATGCATCATTACTTAGTGTGGAGGAATGTGAAGGTTAAACTATCACGCAGTAGTAAATAAAACATGTAATTGCAGTATCCTTTACACCACGTTACAGAGTTAATAAATACACAATATTAGCACAAATAAAATAGAATTTAAAAATTATCACCTGATGCACATCATGAGGAATAGCTTTCCTCACCTCGACCTTACGTCCGTCTATAGTGTGGGCAGATATAACATCCTCGCTCAGAACTTTGTCTAAGCCTTCCTTGGTGTCAAACTCAACAAAACAAAACCCTCTATATGTCAACATAAACATAACATGTCTCCAATAGCACCCTATCTTAGACGATAAATTGAGAATATTATCAACACAAAGAGTTTCATACAGAAGAGGGCTGGCACCGAGATCTAACCCCTCCAAAAAAATAAAATATAAAAAAGCATTTTGTAGTTGAATTGTACGAGTAATGAAGCATTTAAGGTGCATACCCTCAGCGCTGCTATGCACTAGCTAGCTATTACAAAAGCACCTCAGATCATAAGAATAATTAATAGGCTATTCTTATCATGTATCAATATAGCTCGAGCAATAAAAATGGTATATGTACACACTGTCTCATAAGAGTAGAAGCTGAACAGGTCAGAGACACTCACCGGTATATATTTTCCAACGCTAAACTCGACTTCCAGTACATAGTTAAGCAAACTACCGTATGATTATAATGTGACATTCGGGGGCGTTACCCACAAAACCTAGAACTTACGCAGAGCCGAAAGCTTTGAGTTTTCTCAAAAAATAAATCTGTCTAAAATAAAAAGTAGCACAACAAAAGGTCGTAAATTCGTTCTGAGTAAGTTCATACCTAAATCAACAGTTAATTGTCAGCAATCTCCAAAATCAGAGAGTGGCAGACAGACAGCCGACTACTATAACCCTCGCACAATGCACGCTGAGGGTTAATAAGATAATAAAATCGTGCATATGACCAAAAACACCAATCACTGATCACTGTGAAGTGTACACTCCAATAGAGGCATGTGCATCAAAGTAGTATGGGTTATTTTAAACGGGGTGCGGCTAAATACGCACAGTGTCTCCCATCTGTAGTGAAATATCCCGTACGAACCTGACACAAACCATGTGAGACCAGAACTCACCGCGGTCGTTGCGTCATATTGTTTATCTTGATGTCCACTGATTTCACAGAGCCATATTGTTCGAAGTATCCTTTGACTGTGGCTGCAAAAATTATTACATGGCAAAATAGTGGACAGAATCACTTCCCAAGCCTTGCTAGTGCTTCAGAAACTTCTGGCATTCCAGTGGCAATAAGTAATACATTTATTGGAGGTATTAGTCGGTTAAAAATAAAAAAATCTTCATCTAGTTCATTCATTTTATTCCTTCTAATTACAATACAATTCAATAATGCAATTTAGTGAATAATTAGTACCCAACCAAACCAATATAAGTATGCAAACGCTACAAATAGCTAAACAAAAACAACAACAAAAAACAAAAAAAAAACAACGCAATATAAGTATGCAAACGCTACAAATAAACAAACTAATAAAAAAAGAAAAAAAAAGGAATACCAGAAATTTGTGAGGCACTACATGTATGTCTTATACTTACCCCTCCCTCCCTCTACAATAACCACACCTACCATGCCATATAAACAAGCACTAACCATCATTGGAATCCCATTGCAATCCACCAACAAAGACTTTTCTATTTTCGGTTTTTTATTCAAAAACACCAAAATATTTTTATCAACAGGATGAAGTTGGACAACAGGATCACCAATTTGACCCCCATTAACGGACATCACCATGGCAACCAGTAGTAGCAAACACCGACAGAAACAAACAAAAACAGGAAGAGATTAAATTAACAGCTTCCGCTTTAAAAACCTTTACACAGACACTCTTCAAACACAACCAGCCTATAAAAACACAACCTTGGCAAGCAAAAGGAGTAAAGACCAACATCAAATATTGTATAAGGACACGAAATATATTACAAGATTATAAAATGGTTAAGACCTTGCCGCTTTCTAATACATTGACCTGGATGGAGAAAAAACAATTCCACAAGAAAAATTGGATAAGCTGGCAATTCACATAAAGACAGTCCCTACTACGACATCTCTACGCATTCACTATAGGACTTTCACAAAGCGTACAATTCTTCCTGCTTGTTGTCTTCCACCACCTCCTCTCCATTGGCTCCATTCACTATGGATGACCAGGTAATTAAATCCATATTTGAATATTTATAATTAATGATAAATATTCAAATCACTGTCCAGCTCTACTATTAACATGTGAATTGGACTCTTATCCTAGATCCTAATGATATATTTATTTCACAGCGAGTTACAGAATGCTAAATGTCTATGAATAAAATACCAATGGCAACGCTACACCACACACATCTTCTCGATTGAGTAACAGTTACGCACAATTCTTGACTGTTGTTGTCACCTCGATCCATCCTCCCAGGTTACTAAATAAACAAACACCATAAAAACAAACAAGCAATTGCTTGCTGATTAACGTGAGTCAACACAAAAGAGCCCGAGATTATTAAAAAATTACCGCCATAAATTAAGTCAGCCTGATTCCAAATACAGTGAAGATCAAACAAATATGTAGGTAAAGGGTCTTCAGATATTAAGAGAAAATTTTGGTACAGAAATGTGTTAAAATGATATTAAAATGGAGAGCTTTACAACTGCTGGCTACAATTATTGACCTAAATGGGCAATAGTTTTGCGCAGCTAGAGACCTTTTATCAAACTGCTACATGTGGAAAGGGTCTGGTGACACAAGGCACCTTGTCAGATTAATGCTTATTGCAATTGAAAGACCTCAATTAACTGAAGTGAACTTTCACGAAATATTAGATATATAAAAACAACAAAAGCACAGAATACCATTATAAATCATGACCACAGAATACCATTGAGTAGTAAATATTATTAATTTATTTCATGAAATTCTGGGGGGGGAGGGGGGGGGGGGATCTCAGGGCGCTCCCACCTCTGTATGAAACCCTGCTATTACAATATAATCTCCTTCCAAAAGAACAAGCAATCTGTTAGAATGGTACATGGAAACACTGTCTTCATAAGAAGCTACTAGCCAAAAACATTCACCAGTATACATTTTCAATGCTAAACTTCACTTCTGTCAATTCCTTTAACTTCCCTGAGCATAAAGTGAACTACACCACTGGCTGCAAGCAATTATTTGCTCACGTTATTATGATGTGACCATACCAAGCAAAGCCAAAAAAAAATACTATAATGAAAGCATGCACCACTTACATATTACAGTCAGCAACAATTAATGGTACCGGACAAAAGACGGATGAATCAAATATTTGGCGAGTGAGCAAAGCGAGTGAGACACTATCAGGCAACAGTACAGTGCGGGCAGCAGCAAAACCTCATCATTAGGTAAAGGTTGTAACAGCAATTGACTCGCTTTAACTTTTATTAATGCGCACCTACCGTCATATGGTAGAAATCGTTCTCTTAGCAGGGCAACGTTGTGTATCGATTGAATTTCTATTCTAAAAAGGGGGTAGATTGTTAGATGTGTGCCAGTTTTTTCTCTCTGGGGGTGGAGGAAGCTATATTTGTTGGTCTGGCAATTTAACAATGCGTAAAAAAGAAAAGGAACCTGAATGGGGAAAAAAAAGGGTGGGGGGGGGAGGGGGGGACATTAGCTCTAGAGGGTGGAGCTATGAGTTGGGATAGTAAATCAGCTGAGGGAAGTATCAAACACTGAAAGTGATTCATTGAATGCTTGAGGCTCTTTTCCCTTGAAATCGAACTGACATTGCTGTAGTAATAAAGATAACACATTATTATTTGATTAAAGCACATTTCATATATCTGTGTACTGGCCACACCCTTTCCTGGCCTGACCATTAAAATAGAGCTTCCAGCTCTGGCCCTGCAATGTACGTAAAGTAACCAAACTGACAAATATTCTTTCTATATTATTATGTGATCACTATCCTCTAAAACGTGCCTCCAAACACAAATTGTCATTTGTTTTTTTCTATGAATATTTAGTCATCCCAAAAAGTGGTCAGGCCATAGCCTGACCATGTACGTCTGCCGCCTGTACTACATGTCATAGTCATGTCATTCTCACAACACAACAGGAAATATGACTGAAAATATATTGTCAACATCAAGCCATTTAAAAAAAAACTAGATTAACATTTCTTGACAGACATTTATGTGCGTCCTTGTAGAACCGTAGAGCTCTTCATGGCTATTAATAATTATTACAAGTTCTCACAGCTTCTAGTAGATCGAATACAAAATGTATCTCTTGTCTTTGAATTAACTTCACATTAACCTATTGTAGCGGGGGGTCTGCTCTATCAATTACAGAGAGCTTCCGCCACACCAGATCTAGTCTACCAGTCAACGGTCAACAATGGTTAAAGATAAAGTATTGATTTGAATCTAGATAATCAATGTGTAGCCATTCCAACAATCATTAGACTGAACTACCTTAAAAAAAATTACTGGCATATATGTGACCCGCTATGAGAAAATCAACCATTGTGACAAAATTATGAAAATCGAGTAATGGAATGTTGTCACAACAAATAATTGAAAAATACGTTCATGGTCCATTAACGTTTACCGAATTGAAACGAGGGCACGTGGATAGTGTTTTTTCAGAGTTGCCGTTTATTTTTTGTGCTAGTCCTAGACTTCGATAAAACAAAAGTAGGTAAGCTTTTAGGATTCAGTACTAGTAGCTAAAGTGTAAAGGAATGAATTTGCAGTGCATTCAGTTAGATGAATGGTTAGTCAAAACGTGAAGTAGCTGTTAAATTTGTAAAAAGTTTATCCTTGGTTAAGATTCAGATAAATAATTGTGAATGAATGAATGGATTGACAGATAATTGGTGGTTATTTATTGTTTACAGGTGCGTGCATTGAACAGCACGAGAGACAATGGCAGTAGTACTTGGATCATCATCATTCTGAATCTCATCTGTGTCCTCACTATCGCTACTGTCACTACCAGAAGCCCCTTCTTCCACACCTTCCACTTGATTTATTGTGAAGTCCAAGTTATCTATTTTATAAGAAATTATATTATAGCCTGTTCTTTGTTTTATGCCAATTATTTTTATTGCTAATGATTCATCTGATAAAAAGCTTAAGTATTATTCATTGATAGAATTAATTAATGGGTGGAGTTACTTACCTTCCGCGGAAGTGTCTGACTCTTCGCAATAATCATCGAGAAAATCAAGCAGGGCGTCTTTGTCGCTGTCTAGCAAGGCTTGGTCAGCCCCAAGCACATTCAGTGCACGAGCAATTCTTTCCTCGGCCATTTTCCCTCAAGTTTACGCGGGTATTGTCATAGAAACGGGGTACCGCCTACTCCGCATACGGCAGGCTACAGGGGCACGAGTAAATAGCCGTAACTAAAAGCGTTATTTTCTCCAGAAACTTACGTCCAAATCGGCTCAAAATTTAACCCCAGATAGTTTGAATATAGAACTTTCCGAATAAACCAAAAAAAAAATTTTGAAAAAAAAAAGGTAAATCCATTGACGGTGCGTTTACGCGATTTTAATTTATTGTCACAACGGTCGATTTTCTCATAGCGGGTCACATATGAACAAATCTAGCTAATGGAATGTTGTCACAACAAATAATTGAATAGTTCATGGTCCATTAATTCCGAATTGAAACCGTCACGGTCCATTAGGGTTGCTGTCTGGCTTGTCTGGGATGTCATCCTGGATCTCTAGGGGGCAGTCCCTGACACCTCCCCCCTCCTCTCTGGTGTCTGGCTCCACAAATCGTTGCCTGGACAATCCATCTGCATTTGTGTGCTTGTTTCCAAGTCGATGTTCAATCGTGAAGTGATAAGATTGCAAAGAGAGTGACCATCTCATAATATAAGCCTTTGGTTGCTGTTATCCATTGTACGCAGCCTCTGTAGTGCCTTATGGTCTGCTTGAAGGACAAAGTTCTGACTGATTAAATAAATTGAAAAGTGTTGAATTGCTGAAACTATGGTCAAACATTCTTTTTCTGTGGCTGTATAGTTCCTTTGAGCTCCATTCAGTTTCTTTGAATAAAATGCTATGGGTCGCTCGCCTTCATGTTAAAAAACTTGGCCCAAGACTGCTCCTATACCTCTCAGTGATGCATCGGTTTGCAGAATGAAAAACAACTCAAAATCTGGCGATCTAAGCACTGGTCTGCTGGTAATAGCTGACTTGAGATCTATGAATTCACTTTCCATCTTGTCAGTCCAAATCAAACTGTCTGGTCGCTTTCCTCCCCAGAGCATCTGTCAAGTGCACAGTTCTAGTGGCATATTGGGGAATGAATTTCTGTAGTAGCCTGTTAAGCCAAGGAAAGCTCTCAAATCTTGTTTGGTTGTTGGCCTTGCAAAATTAGTAACTGCAGAGATTTTCGCTTCCAGTGGTCTGATACACCCTCCACCAATCGTATGTCCTAAGAAACTGCATTTGTTTGCTCCAATGGTGCATTTTTCTGCTCTCAGTGTAAGTGTCCAGCCTTGGTCAATCTTTCAAACACTTCTTCCGAATGGGCAATATGTTGTTCCCATGTTTGTGAAAAAACAGCAAAGTCGTCAATGTAGGTCGCCACACACTCCAGCATGCCATCAAAAATTCGATCAATAAGCCTTTGAAAGGTAGTAGGCGTGTTTTTTAATCCAAACGGCATCCTCTTGAATTGGTATTTCCCGAAGGGTGATAAGAAGGCCGTCTTTTCCCGATCTTTCATACTCATTGGAACTTGGTAGTATCCTTTGATCATGTCTAGTGTACTGATAAACTTCGCTTGACCCATACGATCTAGCAATTCCTCTGGTCTTGGCATTGCATATCTATCATCATCAGTAATGGCATTCAAACGCCTGTAATCACCACAAAGACGTATTCCACCGTCCTTTTTTCTGACAGTGACTAGTGGCGAAGACCATGCACTTTTTGACACTTCTATGATGTCAAGCTCCTCCATACTTTTAAGTTCTTGTCGTACTTGGCTGAGTAACGCATGAGGTATCCTGTAGATCGGTGCTCGAGTCGGCTTGGCCACTCCGGTACGTATTTCGTGGGTTTCTAGATTCGTCAAACCTGGGGTCGAGCTGAAAATTTGAGAGAAATCATCTAGAAGTGCTCTTGCTTGTTCTTTCTGTTCAAGAGATAAATTGTCTCCAACATTGGATTGTTGGCACCTTTATCATCCAACAAGACAACTTCTCCTTCGTCCTCAGTCATACCATCAGGAATGATAGACACCGCTAACGCTTTCACAGTAGGCGTGGTCCATCGTTTTAACAGGTTCACATGAACTATTTTGCTTTGCTTTCCTCTTCCAGGGGTAGCAATTTGGTACGTCACTGGTGATATTTTCCTTTCAATCGTGAAGGGCCCTGAGTAACATGCCTCTAACTTGCTATGGCCATCCCGCATCAGTAACAGAACCGACTCACCTTCTTCAAAAAATCTAGGTCTGGTTCCCTTATCATAAAATTCCTTGTACTTCTGCTTCGCTGCTTGGTCACTTCTTTCGCCATGTCGGCCATCGACTTCATTTTGTCGTAGGGTTAGACAAATAATTACCGACAGACAGTGGGAAATTTTCAATTCCTTCCCATTGCTCCTTCACCAGATCGAGTGGACCGCGTACTTGTCTACCGAAGAGCAGTTCAAATGGCGAGAATCCCGTTGCTTCGTGCGTAGCTTCACGGTAAAAGCGAAAAGTAGCATCGGCAGGGAGTAAATCCCATTCTTTTCGACCTTTTCCAGACTTCCCCATCATCGCTTATAACGTGCTGTGCCAACGTTCTCCAGCATCCGTTGGTCTCTGGGTGTAGGGCGATGCGAATATTTGAGTGATTCCTAGCCGCTTGTTAACTTCTTTCATAAGCTGCGATGAGAAGTTAGAACCTCTGTCTGATAGCAGCTCCTTCGGTAATCTAAACCGGGCGAAAAACTGGATGAGCGCGTCCGCTACCGTTTCCGTGTGTTCGACGTAAGGGTAGGGCTTCTGGATATCTAGTGGCCATGTCGTCCATCAATGTTAGCACGTATCGGTTTTTCCTTTCTGTCATCGGTAAAGGGCCAACTATATCCATTGCAACTCGGTCGAATGGGGTGCCGATTACCGGTAGATTAATCAGTGAAACCTTGCCTAGTTTTGACCGATTACCTTTTTGACACTGAACACATTCTTGTAGTAACTGTTTGACATCTGTACTCATTCCTGGGCCAGTAGAATCGTCGGTTGAGTCGTTCCAATGTACGTTTTCTGCCTAGATGAGCAGAAAATGGAGACGAATGGACCAGAGACAGAAGGTTTGTTCGTCTATTCTTCGGTACCACCAATCGTTTGACTGGCTCTTCGTCACCGTCTGGGTTCTCCACTTTGAACAATACGCCGCCGTCAATCTCAAAATTTTGTTGCCCTTGCTGAACGGCTTTGCGTGCGTAGTCGGGAGTTGAGTCGTTTCGTTGGTCTTGAATTAATTCCTGTCTGCCCAAAGACTCCTCACTTTCCAGAGGTTCAAATTGCTCTTGAAAAATCTTCAGTCTATCTCGTCGCTTTTGCTTTCTGGTCTTCCGCTGTTGCAATCTGACTTTCTGACTCTGGTAGTCACCCCCACTCCTGTTGTGTGAGGTTTCACTGCGTAATGAGTTACTGCACAAAACTATCAATAAGTATAACTCAAAACAATGAAAAACAAACAAACAAAACAAAAAAAGCAACAAAAAACAAACAAACAAAAAACCCAGTGGGTTCAATGAAAATGCACAAGGAAGTGGGATATGATAGAAGTCTCACTAGGGGGCCACCATCTTCTTGTGGGGGAGTGGCCCACACTTGTAACAAAATTCTGTGCTTGTTTGGCCATAAGACGAGCATCAGCAGAATTCCACTGTTCACTGCATCTAAAAATCAAGAGCATAAAAATATTTCACAATTTCTTTCTCAGCCTTCTTTTACTCATTAGATGTATTCTCTCTCTTTCACAGGCTTTTTAAAAACAATAAAAAAAATTTTAAAAATGTTTGTCTATCACCAGGAATCCAACATGAGACCACTCAAGGGCTTCTCTGGCATTTCTAAGTGGTCTGGCCAGGAATTGAGTGTGGTGTAATGAGTGTGGTGTAATAAGTGTGGTGTAATGAGTGTGGTGTAATGAGTGTGGTGTAATAAGTGTGATATACCAAACCACAGTAAGCAGCATCTGAAGCATATAGTAGTGCTGGCATTGTTCAAAGTGCATCTTGTAGTAGTAGCACACGACAATTGGGTAAAGCTATAAAAACTCAGCCAAACTATCACGCAAAGACTACTAACTAAAACAAAGGGAAAAAGACAGAAATATCTCCAGACTTAAACACACTGACTAAGGCCTATCCACTATTCCCAGTATGCTCAAGATCCCTATCAGTACTCAGTCTCAAATTCAAACTAAATGATACAGAACTAAAGAACAAAGTACAATTACAGAACGTAAAACAAAACAAAATAAATGATACACAAAAGCAAGCAAGCAAGAACTATAAAACAGTATGGACAAGCTTAAGTATAACGGATAAGAAAATGAAAGCACAAAATAGTAAAGGAAAAAAGAAAGGACTGAACAGAATTAGAGAGTTAAAGAACTGAATAGAATGAGAGTGATACAAGTATATATGCAAGTGGAATGGAATGGGGATTGTTTAAGATAAGGGCAGGCATGAGAAAGGTAAAGTTAGAATAGAATAATTGTTTGTGTGAATGCAGTGAAGGTACGCTAATTAGTGAATAGGTTGTCCATTAGCACCTACAGCTAAATCAGTCCGTAGAGCTAGCCTGTAGTTGAGGGGTGGGGCTGCTCCACATCTATTGAGTATTTATCACAAGCACTCTGCTCATGCTTTCAAAAAGCATTACCTTTGAGAAACCCTCGAGATAGCAAAACAAAAGCATTCTGGTAGTGCAATTATAACTAGCAAAACAATATTAATAGCTGGTTTAGTCACTTCATGTATTCATTGTTAACTTCTGGCACATAAGAAACAAAGAGTAGTCTTCAGTCACAATACCAAAGCTATTTTATTTCCAACTTGCAAATCATTCTAGATAGAAAGTTGTAATTTACTACTACCGTCTAGCCAAAACTTCTCTTTTAAAATCTATCTGTTCGGTTGATGTGGACTTCCTAACACAATAAGCTGTGTGGCGCCTTAGAAAGAAAAAAGAGGAGCATACACCCACTTTTGGAAAAAAAAGAAAAAAAAAGCCGTGAAAGAGAGAATACATCCACAAAAATATTTGTACAACAACACACACACACAAAATTAAACATACCTTTAGTAAACTAATTTTAGTCTGTCATATGAAGTACAGCATAAAGACTTTAGTACTCTGCAAAACACATAACACACACACATGTACACACACACACACACACAGAGAGAGAGAGAGAGAGAGCAGTATGGTACATATAAATAATAGCTGGATAATAAATTTAGACATTACAATTTGATTGAACTCAGATATAACTACACAATGTCAAACATTCAGCATGCACATACGGCAGTTCTGGCATCTCAGTTTAATGCCAATGGCACAAACCTGCAATGAGCAAAACTTCAAAGTAGTGAAGTGTGTGAACTGACAAAATAAACAAAAAAAAACAGCTGTCTTGGCTCCACCCAGAGTGGTCAATCTCAGGATAACTGTCTGTCGGAACCACCCCCACAAAGGAGGAAGAACTGACCTACAGCCATCCTTCAGAACTTGTAACAGAACCTGTTATTGATTACCACCTCATTTATCTCCACCCACACCTTACATTTGCCCAGCTTGCGGGGCGCCTCTCATCTTAAAGCTTAATCATATTCATCTCAATCTCCACCTACTTCCTACCCATCTTAGTTCTATACCATATTACCCTATATAATCATCTTAGTTCTATACCATATCACCCTATATAATCATCTTAGTTCTATACCATATCACCCTATATAATCTGTACCAACTCGCAATCAATTATTATTCTTGCGCAAATAAAGTCTAAGTGCTGGCGGGAGCCTACTGCATGTCTCACTGACTAATTAGATGCCATTATAAGAATTCTGGTCCTTCGAGAACTTTATTATTAACTTTATCATTTTCTCTTTATTTTTTATTATTTGACCTCTGTGGTGGATTTACACCCCACCAACAACAACAAAACCAAGACATATACGGCTGGTAAATGACAAGAATGGCTGCAGTCAAGTAACTGTGTGTGTGGTGTTGATGTGTGTATACTGGAGACGTATGAAATGGTATACAGTAGAATGTCAGTTATCTGGATAAGTTGGGACTGAGAGGTGTTCGGATAACTTAAACGTTCAGAGAACTGAACAAAACAGAAAACGTATTATAATTATGTAATATAGTATTCTGTATTCTTGTTTGTACATGCTATTGTTCGGTTAACTGAAGTGTTTGGATAATGACATTCTATAGTGTTACCAAGTAGCATCAATTTTTTGGCAATTGCAGAATTAATTTCAGGTACAAAGCCACACCTCAAAACCACAAGCAAAACATTTTTAAGTCACTGAGTTAAAACACAAGTAGAGCTATTTTACTTGGAAATATACACCAGCACAGTAGACATTGAATTTCCTCATCAATATTTTAGACAAAGATTTTGTAGTGTCTCCTTTGGAGCACTTGTCTAAGTGGCTTCATTATGATCAGAGTTGCGATCAAGCATTCTTGTGTAAAATGTACAAGTTCGCCATAATTAATACCACTGGTGCCACACCCAGTTTACTAACTACCTATATCACTGCATAGTTTTATAACTGGTGTAGTTTTTTACTTGATCACTCAACAGTGACCCCGCCTTGAGTTTATAATGTCCCTCCAATGGCATTGATGAAAATGTAGCTACACACTGCAGGGTTCAGGTCTTCTTAACCCTTTCACCGCCGTAGACGCCACGTGGCATTTTGCATTTAGTCGGCGGTTCTCCTTATTAAATAAAATAAAAAAATCAATTATCCAATATAACGCTCCCATTAAATGTTTATACAATGCTCTGATGTAGCACTTCCTGTAATATAATCGAAATGATAGTACAAGTATTTAGTTGTTGTTGCTTTTAACAATTAAAAAAAAATATGGCTGCTGTCCTCCCAAAAATATTTAATAGTACGAGGTTGAGAAGCTCAGAATCCATCAAATAGAAGATGAATAAGCGTGTACTCTGTTTGAACCACATAGCAGCTCTGAAACTGTCAGTAATTGAATTTCAGTTAGTACGGTTGGTAACAGTAAGCCCAAATTTGTAGCTATTTGTTGTGTGGACTAATAGACTATTTTTTTTTGCATCATAGTAAACAGTTTTGTCTGTACCTGCTTCTATATCTCGTTGCTGAATGTCTGTGCAAGAAGGGAAAAAATATATATATTATTGGCGAGCTGAGCGAGCGAGACACTCTCATGGGTAACACAATTGTTTGTTTGTTTATATGTTTGGACGTACGTAAGTCGTTTTGTACTTTGACCCTCTCGTATTTTCGTTTTGTACTTTGACCCTCTCGTATTTTCGAGTTAACTCAGCGTTCGACCCCGTTCCAAACATCACTAAACAGTATCCTCCGGTTTAACGATCATTACCCGTATCATCCTAGAAATTGAATTGTTTACTGACACTTTGCATTTTTTTGTGGGTGCAGTGTAAACTCAAAAACTTACTGGAGTTCCATTTCTATCGAGTTAGTTGCTGTGGTAAGTTAATACGCTATTTGTCATAGTTATAAGCCCTACTCAACATCATTTACTTGAGAATTCATTGTCCACTAGACGAACCACGAAGGTAAGTCTTGCGTAGGTATGTTCAGTTGTGTGAAAGTATTGTGCGTTACAAAAATATCCCAAAGCAAAAGTTTAAAGAACGTGACTTGGTTTTTTGTTTCAATTGAAATAGTTTCGGGGAGTGGTTACTATGGCATTGAATGCCTTTACAGTATAATACATAATAATAATACTCCACTTTTTTTAGTAGCTTGAATATTAGAAGTTAAAACCAAATGTCTTACACTCTAGTGTAGTATTAGGCTCGCTCGCTATTTGTGCTCAAGCACATCACTAGTTACATTTTCTGGTTACCAAACTGGTCGTCATAAACTTGGCAGTGAAAGGGTTAATGAATCTTACATTATCTGGAAATCACAGGACCATAGAAATACTTGACTCCAGCCCCTGTGTAACAAATGAGTAACTATCATGTGTACCATTACTTTTCTTCTTTCACTTTCATTTATTTCATTACTGTAGCTATGTGTGTGCGTGTGTGAGACCAGGTGATTGTGCATGGCTATCGTCAGGTCATTGACCAAATGATCCGGGAACTCTTCACCCTTCATTTGAATTCAATACTTTACAAATGAAGAGTTGAATCAATATGTGTGTGTGTGTGTGTGTGTGTGTGTGTGTGTGTGTGTGTGTCCGGCCTCACTTTCAAAGGATTATTCTGTTAGTAAATGAAGTGACAAGAGTTCTAAAAGTTCAGACTTTAAGTCGCTCCCTATAAATATTTCAGGTTGTCTAAGTGTGCATTAAATGGAAATATCCACAAGTCAATTAAAATGAGTAATAAATATAGTAAATAAAAAAATAATTTCAAAAGGCCTCTTTCTTGTTAGTGGAGTTAAGAAGTCATTCTAGAGTTCCTCACCTCTAGTTTTGAAGTCCAGGAGTCATCACGTGTACACCAGTGGAGTAGTCACTGCACTATTACACCTGCCACTTCACACTCCTACATTGAAAGTGTATGTCTCAAGTAAAACTAGCTCAACATAATTCAAGATTCTCGGATTTGTGTTTTCGTGCTTGTAATTCTAACACATGTAGACATTTTTTTAAAGAGAAACAGGCTAGTTTAGTACAGTAGAAGTTGTTAAAATTTACACCTTCCATATTATATTATATTTATATTAACTACCACAAAACTTAATGAAAAATTGGGGCAAATGCTCCACGAAAGTCAAACTAATATCTGGGATGTGTGTGTGTGTGTGTGTGTGTGTGCGTGTGTGTGTGTGTGTGCATATGTGGATGATGGGGGAGGGGAGCAAAGGGAAGCAAAGTACTTCCCTGTCTAACTCAAGTGCAGTGGATCCTCCCTATTCCAAATAATCTTCCACGCCTCTGGACAACAAAAAAGCCACAAAAGTTTATCAATTGATGAAATCATGAAGAAAGCATTTCGTCTGATAAGACCACATTTATCATTTCCTTAGCCCCAAAAGATATTACTGCTCAGTGTCATAATTTAGCAGCACAATAGATAATACAAGCTAAGCATCTTGCCACAGTCTGCCTTACGCTGCTCATATGGAAAGAAGTTTATTACAAATGACGCTGATTAAATTAGACTAAGATTTAGGTTAGCCATTGTGCATTGCTTTAAATTCACCAGAACAGTTATCTAATGATGACTAATTGACATTTGGAAGGAAAAAAATATCGTATCTCAATGTATTCTATTTTTTTCCTTGTAAATATTGAGTACAATTAATTTTAGGATGTCTTTAATCCCTAAGGGGTGGGGGAAGGGCGGCAAACTAGATTTAAGGAGATGTACAAGCCCCCACCCCTCCGCTCCCTGAAAAAAACCCTGGTTTTACACAAGATAGAACAATACCATATAACTGTGGTTAGGAAGAAAACCGATGGGTCCAGCCACTAGTACTACGGCTTCAAGCCATGAAGGCTGAAACATCATCCCTGAAGTTAGTACAGCTAGCAACTGTCTTAGAGAGAATCATTCCTGGCATCACGTGATAAAATGCAGAGCAGTGGTAGAATATGAGAATGAAGTTAAAAGTCATGCAAACACACACACATGCACGCACACACATACAAAGCTCAACCGTGGTAATTATATATGCAATAATTGGCAGCGAGTGAGACACTATCAGGGACAACACAAAAAAACAGGGATATATTATTGTATATATCATATATGCTTGGACGTATGTATGTAACTTTTGTACTTTGACTCACATTTGTTGTGTTCATTCGTTACCTTGGTTAATAACGCGCTGTTTGTCATCACTGTTCATACTTGAAAATTCATTGCCCAAGCTACCAAGAGACTAACAATGTAAATCTTGTGTTGGTATATCCAGTGAACGCGTGCATGTGAGAGTGTTGTGTGTTACATGTGCTGACTAGCTAAGAACAAACAATAAATATACATTTGCTGCTTTATGTGTTAAGCTTCTTAGGTTCCTTCCTGTTTCTTTTGTTAGTAAGCAAGTCTTATATAGAGTTAGGATTTATACAGCGCAATAATTCCTTGGAAAAGCTTGTTGTTGTTTTTTAAGTCCCAAAAATTGACGTGAGTGGTCTCGTACGCTAATTTAAAAAAAGTCGGCCGTGTAAATTGTTCGAACAAATTGTGCATGATGATTTTTATAAAGATGAATTTTTACCCTTTCACCTTATATGTCAATTTTTTTTACTGAAGCACATCACAAGTATAATGCCTTTTCCCCTAAGACTGTGTATATGAGTGGGTGTGTATGATTGTGTGCTTGCGTACTTGAGCTACAGCAGAAGGAAGGGCGTGTATGGTCTGTGAAACTACACCACCTCTGGACTACCATACAAAAAACATTGTGTACTGGCTATAAATTATATAATACAGATAAGCTTTAAATAAGAATAAGAAACAAAACAAAAACAAAACAATTGAAGCACCAAAGGTGCGAACCCTCAGTGCTATTAAACATTACCTAGCTATTATAATAATATAATCTCCTTCAAAAAGAACAAAGCAATCTGTTAGCTATTTTAATGAGGCATCAATATAGCTCAAGCAATGAAAACAGTACATGGAAATGCTGTCTTCATAAGAGAAGCTAAACTAGCCAGAAACACTCACTCTTATAATTTTTCAACGTGAACTTCACTTCATTTAAATCCGTCAGTTAACTTCCCTGAGCATAAAGCAAACTACACTGTGGACTGCAAGACATTATTTGCTCAAGTGATTATGACGTGACACTAGGGGGCGTTACCCAGCTGGTACCAATGTGGAGCTGAAAGCTTCACGTTTTATCAACAATTAGCCCCAAATTAAAAAAAAAGTAAAAGGTCCTAAATCTTCTTTCTGAATAAGTTCATACCTAAATCAACGGTTATTGTCAGTAATCTCCAAAATCAGAGCATGACAGACAGACTGACAGGTCAACTACTACAACCCTCTTGCGCATGCGCGCTTAGGGTTAACAAACAAACAAACAAACAAAAAAAACAACCACCAACCAACATTGTGTCTGTCGAAAAACAAATTAACTGTCTACCAGTCCCAAACCCACATCGTGACTTATAAGACCTGCAACTACCTCTATGAGGTCATAAGACTTACATTTGGTAATGGTCATCAATACTATACTGTATCATGCCAAGTTGCTTATAGCCTTAGTGGTTGCCATGGCTCCTATGACTTGTCCTAGTCTTATTCTATGAACTGCATGTGAAAAATGGCCATTTTTCTTCCATCTCTGCACATCTGAATACTGGAAGCCAATATATTTGGCCAACGGAAGAAAATTATTGTTTCCTATTCTCACAACATCAGCTGAAAAATGCACAAATGCTTCATAATGACATTAGAAATTGGGGAAAGAACACACTTTTACTTCAGAAAAAGCATATGATGACTAAGCTATCAGGGTGTCATACTGGATTCTGCGCTGGGGACGAGAAACACTGGTGTACTTAGCCACTCTCATTTTGGAAACCCACACTGCTTTGATGGGCATGCCTATGTGAAAGTGTATTATATCTTATACTGACCTGTGTTTTGTCACATAATTCAAGCTTATAGCTATTGTAGCTACTTAAGCAATTGGCAATCTGAAAAAGTCCTTCAACAACAGCTCAATGAAGAATAAGCAGGTAAGTAAAATGATTTCACTGAAGTTTATCAGAATTACATGAACTAGAATGACAGGAATTCATACACGATTTTCACTGGGGGGGAGAGATAAGAGAGAGATTTGTAAAGTCACAAAAACCGTTTAGCAACATGAAAATGGTGAAGTCATGATCATGAAAGCTTGGACAAACTACTACAAATTCCTACAATTTTTTCATAACTTATATTGAAATAAATTCAGAAGGGGTAAAAAAAAATTAGGGTGGAAATCCCAGGGCTCCCATAACCTACATGAAACCTAGTTTCACGGGTCTGGTTACTCCAATGCACCCGTTTGGTAATAGTGGAATGCAATTAAACCTTGCGGGTTTTCTTACCGTCCTGTCATAAATCTTTGCGAGCTGGTGTTGTATGATGGAGGTTCTAGCTGAGGCTATGCCAGTAGTGTGCGAATCAGTCACTTCAATTATTGTCCTTTTTTGGAACTCTCCATTTTTAGGACGCTTTTCAGCTCGGAGCTCATAGAAGAACAAGTGCAGAGGTGGGACTAGCTAAAAATATTTGTACGCACATTTTATACACGCCCACACACATTTAATTTTGATGTAAGACGTACACATTTTATACATTCCCCCGGGATCCTGGGGAAATATACCAAACGAATACGTTAGGGTAACCAGACCCTTCCGAGCAGAGCGATTAGGTAAAGGGTCTGGCCAGCAAGACTACATGAAACCATGGGCCTAAAACAAAGTAGAAAATATAATATGTTGAGTTGTATGCAATGATTATCTCCCCTTCATTGTCCAGGAGCACACTAAAGGATGTTAGGGTGGCCATGGGGAAAGCTACGAGTGAGGATAATTTTGGTGGAGCATGTTGTAGAATAATTCAGTAACTAGAAACCATTCCAACATGCACACACACTTTCTAACAAAGAAATGAAAAATTTCAAGAGTACTATGGAACAAACTGACGAGCCCTTGTCATACTAAAACTACTACAAAATATCACTATCATAATTCGGGCCACCCTTGCTCTTTATTTTCATTCATTAATGAATTCATACAGTAGCTATATTAGCTTAGAAAAAATTGCTCAGGAAACACAACTTTACCAGGAAAAAAAAAAAGACCTGGGTGACCCCGTGCAGCTAAAATACTTAGAAACCCACAGACCGCTAGCCATAAAACTACTTACCCAGAGCACAAGCCAGGATAGATAGCGAAAGCTTCCTTCAAGTTCACCATGACACAGTAGCGTAGCGGTATTCAACAATAGTTTAGACGACCACTTCCAGTCGAGAGTTTTACTTTGTTAAAGCTTATTTAACCTGGCGATACTTACCTACACGTAACTGGAAAAGGGTTTTCCATGAGATAATGCAGTATCTTTGCGAGGCTGCTGGGGAGGAAACAGCCTTATTTTAACGGTCCAGCGTCTAGCGCAGCGAAGTACTTAGGGCCTGAGGGCGGTAGTTCACGATGCACAGAGCCGCCTTTGTCTACGCCACAGTACATAGCCTAACAAATATTTAACGTAGCTACATTTTCATCAATGCCGAGGGACATTATAAACTCAAGGTGGGGTCACTATCTATTGTGTCTTTCTCTGGAAGGACCTGGGACCTAGTCTCGCGGGCCAGACCCTTTACCCAATATGAAGAGAAAGAAAGGGTCTGGTCAAGTTCACGTATGCGTTTGGTCTCGCTGGTCCTGGTATTTCTCGGACCGGTAATTGGGTTTTAAGTGACAGTGACCTCCACTATATAAACAGAGACGTTCGCGCGCAAATTTAGCTTGGTTTCTATGGAACTGTAGGAATGAATTGCTGCTTATGCCAGAAACGTCTTGCAAAGTGCTACAGTAGTGTGGGCTGAGATAAGAGGAAATCTTGTAGCTAGGACTTAAACCTAAAAAAACTAAGCTATAAGGAATAGTCCAAAAACGAAGAAGAACTAACTGATAGTCGTAAGGGCATTAGCTAGTTGGGCGTAGCCCGACCGACCGTTGAAAAACGGGAGGTCGGGTGTCAAGCCTGCACTGAACCCGTGCTACGCTGACTCAGCTCGGCATGAACTTGAGTGGGAGTGCTAAATTGCAGGTTAGCCACAACCACTTAAGTTAACCGTAGGAGCTGCAAGGCCTGAAGAAAAGTTCATTCTAGACAACATCTTTACAGTTCTTGCATGGATTTTAGCAAGAGTAATCGTGCTGTTTTATGTATCTGGTTTAAATGAACTATCAGCTGTGCTTTCCAAGATAGTTATAAGCACTGCACTAAATGCTATGGCACTGTTTTGCATTTCTATCTGCATTTTCAAGTTATTCGAGACTAAGCTATGCTAGTGGTATTTTGTATATCATGGAACATGCAGTTATGGTGTATTAAACTCTTTTTCTTTCTTTTTTTCAAAATTAGCTCAATCACTTTTATTATAGCCAAGTTGTTGTTTTTTAACACCAGTCAAATTAACTGAGCCGAGACGATTTCATTACAGTTTGCGTTCATCAAACTATTCTTGGATCCAAATGATATTGTAACTTGGCACTATACCTGGAAATATTAAGTTTCTTGTTTTTGTTGTACTTGTAGGGCTCAGTCAAACAAGTGAGCTTATCACATGCAATTAATACGCAATTAACACGTGTGGATGTGCATTATATTGAAATACCACAAACACAAGAGATTGAACATATATCACAGCACATACATGTCCACTGGTATATAGCCTTCTATGTCTCTAAATAGAACACGTCTTCTACACTCAGTCTGATTAGCTGCATAAAGTTTAATGTCTTCATCCACGTGATGATATGTTCTAGCTCTTAAAAGAGTCACCATGGAGAAAATACCGTCCCTGCCTGATCTCCCAGTCTCTTGAATGTAGCTTGACACATCATCAGGTAATCCAACATGTATAATCTGCCTCACATCCTTGCAGTCTATTCCCATTCCTCCAAAAGCCACAGTAGCCACGACCACCCGCAAGTTTTTATTCTCCTTGAAATTCAAGAGAATGTTAGTTTTAAGGTTAGCATCAGTAATGCTTGTGAACATATCGACTAATCGAAATTCTGGAACATCTGGAGCATCTTCGGGATTAGTAAAGGATGGGCCAAGCTGATCTTGCAGGAACATATAAATTTTCGAACACATATCGAATGACCGACCATAAATGATAGTCTTAGGAAAGGAGGTCTTTTCACTTTTCAGCATGCCTACAAACTTTCCAAACGTTATGCTAACGGAGTCATATGAATGGACTGAGTATTTCAAGTTAGCCTTTGTTGGGCATTTTGTTATAACAAAGGGATTCTTTAGTCCCAGGATACGACAAACGGATAGATGATCCATATGAGTGGCAGTAGCTGTTAATGCCATCATTTTCACTGAAGGTGGTATCAAACTTCGTACCTCACCTATTCTTCGTAAAACTTGACGAAAGCTATCTCCCCTACAACACAAAATATAGTAAGATAAAGTGTTGCAAAAAGAACATTAATTTATAAATAATTGCTTTCTTGATAGTTGCATTCTAGCTATATGCATGAATTACACTTATTGGTATCGTGACACCTATGGAAAGTAGTAATAAACTTTAATATTATCATACCCTCAAATCAATAATCAACTGGCCGATATATATAACTACATACTTACCATTTCTTTACACAATGGGCCTCATCAACCACAAATGTGCCTTCAGCCCTTCTGAGTAGATGTCACTCTCCAACAGTTTCCTCCATTTTCTGTTCTTAATAATCAACTCGGGTGTGATAAAAATTAGTTGGAACATGCCCTGTGACACCTGAGTGTACAGACTATCATTTGCAATCTCTCCAGTAAGTACACGATAGTCCCTTTGAAGTGTAAATTGACACCTACAGTGAATTAAAAAAAGGAAATAAATATTCAAGTACTCTACCTTGTAGTATAAGAAAACAAACATACACAAAAAACTATGTTCTAAACAACAAAGTTGTCATAAATAACTGAGAGGTCGATGTTTTTTTTCCAAACATAACTTGGATGTACCATAGCTCAGAATACAGTTCAAAATTCACACATAGCCTTTCTTCATTGAATTAAGCCTCTCTTTTCAGGACTTACCTGATCTTTCATGATCACCACAAGGGGAGTCACAACAATGATAATGGAGAATCAAAGTTCCTTATTTGCCAGCTTGTCAAATGTGTAGGGTAAAATAGAGTAGCATAGGTAGAACAGTGAACACATCCCTACCTTCAACAAACGCTATAGTGACATCTAGCTGAGACGCTCTCCTACACACTAAGTGTTGAGTGAGCTCCACGAGCCCGCCTACGCTTTCGTTAACAATATTATAAGTGGTAGATGACCACAGCATTTGAATGCTGCAATCTGATTGGGCCGCAACGTACGTTGCAGCGCAACACGGGTTCAGTGCAGGCTTGACACCCGACCTCCCGTTTTTCAACGGTCGGTCGGGCTACGCCCAACTAGGCATTAGCTACAACTACTAATAAAAACTAACTGATAGACAAAATGGGAAAACTAATTAAACACTACTAGCTAGCTATGTACCAATGTTGTAGCTAGTTTCACTATGGTGAAACCAGCTAGCTAACTTAGCTAGCTATAAAGCAGTGCTAGAGCTAAATGCTTTGAGGTTACAACAAATCAAATACTCAACAATGGCACAACAAAGATTATATAGCTAATTTAGCTAATGACACTTCTTGAGCACCAGAATGTAACAGATGCATTAGCCAGCAAGGTCAGAAATTTGCTTTAAATATTTTTTTTAGCTGTGGTTTTTGAACATATCAAGGAGTCTTTGGACAGATTCTCCTACCTATTATTATGATCATCTTCACCTTTTCAAAGTATTAAGAATAATGTATATTTTTTTCAAAACAAAAAAAATAAAAATTAATTATTAGTCCAATAACAAAACAATGCAAAAAAAAGAAGCTAATAATAAAGTGCTGGCAATGCAATAGATCATACAACTAGCTACAAATTAATAAATAAATAGATAAACAGAAAAATATCAATAGGTAAAAAAAAGAAAGAAGTTTACAGCCAAATTAACAAGTAACTAAATAAGTATAATTATACATAATAAAATAAATCGTTGAGAAAAGGATTAGTTATATAGGTGGTGATTATTCTCTGGACAGAGGCACAATTATAACACTATATAGTTTTGGAATAACAAAATATTATCAGAAATGAAAGATAGGAAAAAATAATTGGGAGAGTGTCTTATAGGGGTGGTTATGGGTTCAAGATAGCTATATAAATGAATAGCTGGACAAGTCAGGCACTATTTCTCTACCACTGGATGGTGGAACAATGCTCTACCATTACAATGTTCATGAAAGCATTTTGGGATTGTTACTGCTGCATCATTGTTAGGTAGCTATAACTAGAGCCTTTTTGGAAGCTAGCTCTTAGCCACAATAAATAAAAACTCATAATCAATAGCAATGTTCCATGGATGGCACAGACATAATAATCTAGCTAGCTACATCATCAATATGGTCAGAGTCAGCTAGCTATCCCTTTCCCATATAATACATGAACACATTCTCAAGTTAATAGTCCAATTTAGCTACGCTGTGAATATTGCTTAGTTGTATTATCGTAACAAAAAATAAGGTTTATCTCGTAACAAAATAAGGCGTATTTTGTTACGAAATAAGCCTTATTTGGTAGCAGAATAAGTTATTTTGACGCATAAGGGGGGATGAATTTGAAACAATCGGCTTGCCATAGTCCCTGACACCTATACCTTCCAGACATAATGAGATTTCTTCCAATGGCAATACACACCAAATCTGACATATTTAACCAATTATTAATTCAGCTATTATGCTAACTATAATAGTGGTGGTTATCTAGTTATTAGCTTTAATCTTTCTTGCATTAATACGTAAACCAATCTACATATCCAGGATTCAAATGGTATATCTCAGCTGTATGTAGGCAGCAGTTCAGACTTACTGAGCCCTGTTACCACATTATGTATTGCTAGTGCATGAAACAACCTAAACACAAATACCTGGGTTGATTTGGACTAATCTGCTCTTTCCCAATAACCTGATAGAACTAATTCAGCAATCAAGTCTTTAATCATGTGCTCATTAAAATAACGGACAAAAAAAAATTGCAATTGAATGTGACAAAATGTAGAAACAAATATTCCAATCCCAGAAAGAAGAAGAAGAAAAAAATGGAAAGAGAGAGGAGAATGGCATGTGACAGTGAATGGATGATCCACGGTGTGATTGCAGACTGGTCAGTTGCGACTGTAAGGATGATATCCAGACCCTCCGGAATTATATCCACTCTTCGTAGGACCATACCTACCTCCTCCTCCTCCACCACGCCCACCACTTCCCCCGTATCCGCCATAAGCCCCGCCTCCATAGCCTCCGTTATTTCCACCAAAGTAGCCACCATCGTTGTAACCGCCTCCCCCATATCCACCGCCTCCGTAGGCCCCGCCTCCGTAGGCCCCATAGCCTTGATTGTAGGCCCACTGGCCGTCACCACCTCCTAAACACAATGTAACAAATGCTCGCATCTTGGTTACATGCCACACCCACTCAATCTTACCTCCTCCGTAGCCACCAAACCCACCTCCTCCTCCTCCTCCATAGGAACCTCCATACGGTACAGGGTTGTAGCGACCGCCCCTGCCTCCGCCCCTAGAACCGCGCTGAGAATAGTTATTTTTAGGTGCAGCATGCTTACATTCAACCTGCACAAAAATAACAAAAGTTTTTAATAAATTGTTCCTGGGAAATAATAATAATAATAATAATAATAATAAAAGGAAAACAACAACAAAAAAAACAACAACAAAAAAAAAACAACAACACAAAGTTAGTGTTACTACAGCACAACAGACAAAACATAGTTTACATGAACGACTAAGCATCAAGAATGGGTAACGAGAAATGGGAATGGGTAATGAGAAACCCCACCCTTCCCCTGAAATTTCAAAAATGTAAATTTGACCCCTCTCAAGTTTGGTCCTAAATACCACACTGTAACACTAACCTAAAAGCATAACTAGTATAATAGACACAAGAATAGCCTACTAGTCATGCTGTGATAATTAAGGCAGATAGGATAATTTTCTCTCTCTCTCTCTCTCGTCTTTCTCAAGTAATTCAACAGTAAGCATTCCCTTTCATGCACAGGTTGGTATAGTCACCCCATACACGGCAACAGGAATGTATTGGTAATCATAATGAGTAGGTGGAGTCAGGCCATATCCTCCGAGAGAAGAATTTAAAGAATTGCAAAATAAATCAATAACCTTCAAGTGCTTATTCATGTGAAGATACAGCAATAAATAAATCTTAAAACCATCGCAGAATTTCCTGTCATTACGAATTTAGGAAATTTCATATTTTCACCCCTTCCTGTGGAGGATAGGACTAAATGTCCTAACGTGCAGAGCATTTAGTCCTATCCTCCACAGGAAAGGTGGCGAAAGTATGAAATTTCCTAAATATATTACAATAGGAAATTTAATTTCTGCCCTGTGCATTAGCCCTTTACAACTATTGTAGCCCAATCCTCACTGGACATTCCAGTCCTAACTGTAAATTATTTTCTGAAAGAAAACTCACTTTAAAGCCATCTACTTCATGAGAAGTTGTAGCTATGCACTTCTTGGCACTTTCCGGCTCGTTGAAAGTCACAAAAACGAAGTTGCGTCGAGTTTGGGTGGCTTTATTAATCACTATGGCAATTTCCTGAACCTGCATTACATCACAAGACAAAGAAAGGGGGTGAGGGAGATAAATAAGAAGAGAAAGGATACACTGGGATGAGTCATCCATGAAGGACAAACTTTGGAGTTTCAAACATGTGTGACCCCATCACACCTCATGCTTAATTAAACTTTTTAAACATAATATATTGAATAATACTCAAGACTTACCATCATTACCATAAAATAATGATGACTTTTCACCAATATGTCAGGTAAACTCATAAGTAAGGTATTTATTAGCTGTCTGCATAAGCCTGTACAGCCAGCCTACATCTAAGGTTAGAGCCTGTAGTAGGTTAGACCATTCACAGGTTCCAGCTGGCCATACTGAGCAGCAGCCTTTCCAGACTGTAAACAGTGTATTATATTAAGGGTGGCCGCACACCGCCCACGCATTCGGTTGCTATGTGTTCTAACTACAGATTCTCTCCTTGCAAGACTATTCTACCTATCTACAAACTGCAAGTACCTCCCGAAGATACTACTCTCCAACTATGAAGCGGAAACGGCGAAGTTTTCATGGCCCCGAGTTACAATTTTGAAGCAGTTTTCTGGAGCTATGCGGGGAGCTGAAGCCCCGCAATTTGGCACGCTACTAGCTAAGACTCTACTCTACTGCAACACAACGAGTTTTTCTTCTTTTCGACTTTACTTTACTATTTATTCGAATTTTTTTCATGTTATAAGATATTGAAAAATTCAAATTGTGGTGCACTTCATTTTTTTGTATTCTACCCGTGTGCAAAAAAATATTGTCTTTCTCATTATTAGATTCCAAGAAAAACTCGTTCAAAATTTAGAGTTTCTATTCCACTCGCAATTCTTAAGAAATAGCCCCACCCCCATATCTCGTACTACGAGTACGCGAGCAATTTTTTTTTTCAATTAGATTGTATTGGTTCTAAAAAGAGCCCGCCTATATCAAGAGTAAACAAACATCAATACAACAAAACAAGAGAGTCAGAAGAGAGAGCAGTTTATTGGAGATAGCCGTAGGTGAAGGTATTAGATCTGCGCAGCTTGGGAAGTCTTCGCTCCGCAGAAATCGAGCCTGGTATAATATCCATCCACTTGAGTTCAGGTGCGCAGAGTTCAGAGAACGGCTACAGGAGGAGAGGCAGCCTGGTGCACCTTGCTGCGTGAGCTCCGACGACGTATGAAGAGTTGCTGTAAACAGATATGAGACAACAAGAAGCTAAACTAAAACACTACAACTTCGCAAAGTATACTTCTGCTACTACTGCGCGATAGTTTCTGCTCGCGTATTATCAAATGGTGGGGTATTGGCGGGGAATAAATTAATGTCCGGATCTACAGGCGGTGCGCGTTGCTATGTGCGGCCACCCTTAAGGGTGGCCCGCACACCGCCCACGCAAATTTTACCGGTTGGTTGCTAAGCACGATTCTGCTACTTTCTTTATTTGCAGGGCTACTCTACTATACTAGAAGGATAAAGTACCTGCCCAAGATACTGCACACCGACTTTGGAGTGAATCTGAAGGAAATATCATGGCCCTGATGTAAAACTTTGAAACAACTTTTTGGAGCAGTGCGGCAAGTTGGAGCTCCAGAATTTTGTAAGCCATTGGCTGATACTCTAGGGCAAGACAACGAGTTTTTTTCCATTTCAATATTACTTTATGATTTATTTACATTTTTTCCCTTTTATAAGATTTTGAAAAATTCAAATTGTGGTGCCCTTCTTTTTTTTTGTGTTCTACACGTGTGCAAAAAATATAGTCGTTCTCATTATTTGATTCCAAGAAAAACTGATTCAAAATTGGATACTTCTGTTCCACTCGCAATTCTTAAGAAATAGCCCCACCCCCATATATCGTACTACGAGTACACGAGCAATTTTTTTTCCCAATTAGTTTGTATTGGTTCTAAAAAGAGCCCGCCTATATCAAGAGTAAACAAACATCAATACAACAATAACAAGAGAGTCAGAAGAGAGAGCAGTTTATTGGAGATAGCCATAGGTGAAGGTATTAGATCTGCGCAGCTTGGGAAGTCTTCGCTCCGCAGAAATCGAGCCTGGTATATCCATCCGCTTGAGTTCAGGTGCGCAGAGTCCGGAGAACGGCTACAGGAGGAGAGGCAGCCTGGTGCACCTTGCTGCGTGAGCTCAGACGACGTATGGAGAGTTGCCGTAAACGGATATGAGACAACAAGAAGCTAAACTAAAACACCACAACTTCGCAAAGTATACTTCTGCTACTACTGCGCGATAGTTTCTGCTCGCGTATTATCAAATGGTGGGGTATTGGCGGGGAATAAATTAATGTCCGGATCTACAGGCGGTGCACGTTACTATGTGCGGCCACCCTTAAGTCAGTGGAGGAAAGATTTCAGTGGTCGAAATAAGGCATAGAAATTGATTGGTCATTAATTTAGTGCATGAAATTTTTAATAATAAAAAACAACAAAGGAATGTGACTAAAGAGGTTGAATTTTTTAATAATAAGAAAGATAGGGGAATCAATGTGACAATAAATTGTTATCAATAAAGATTGGAAAAGTAGAGAGATATCATTATTAGTTAGGTGAGCCACGTGTCCCAGTCATTCATTGAAAATCTTTCAGAAGAATCAGTTTCTTCTGTCTGTTGCTGTTCAATGTTTGCAGTACAGTCCGACGAATTACTGTGATCAGCAGATGATGTGCGCCTTCGTGGTGCATAGTCCTTCCGCTGTGACTGAGTCGGACGTCTAGTGGTGTGCTTCCACCACAGATCAATGCTTCTGTCTGGGTTGAACTGACTGAGTGGAATAGCATCAGTGTTCAGCATGAGCAGATCATCAAGGGCCTCATTACCAAGACAAGATCGCTTATCACACTTGATTGTTTTCAACGTAGAAAACACTCGCTCAAGCATCCCATTGGAAATGGGAAGTGAGACCAGCAACTGTGCCAATGTCAAAATATTGGACCAACTACTACTTGAATCCGGAGCATGAAATAATCTCCACCAAACAGCTTGGTAGCTCGTTGTGGAGAGAGAGATAAACTGGGAGGCATACGTCATTATTTCACGCATTTCTTTTGGTAGCTCTTTAATTTCTACTCCAGCTTCCTCTAATGGAACTTTAAATCTAACTCCTAGTCTATCCACTGCCATCTCTGCAGGATTTTTGTGCTCTGACTCACAAGACAATTCACTTTCCTCTTGTAAAATCTTTTCCCAGCCTTGAGTTGCTAGTACTGATACGATGTCACGTGTGACTTCAAGACTTGACCATTCTAGCCTTGATTTCAAGCATGTAGTGACAAGAGAGCAAAGTTGCGCATGTTCTGCAGTGAAATGATCCTTAGCTTCATTTAACTTTATTAATGCCTGGCATTGATACATGTCTTCAGTACCAGTGCTGTTAATATTCTTGAGAACCATTGCATATGTAGGCCATTGATCCAAAGGTTTAGATCCAAGTTTTTTGACATCATTTAGTGTGTGAATTAAAGCAAGCACAGCACCCAAAACATCCAAGTGATCTAGTTGCATTGTTTTGGAAAAAATTGCACATGGTGCAAGGAGATCACAGTAAAATGCACAACCTAAAAGATATTTAGAATACAACCACTTGTTACAGTAGCCATGAAGTTTGGCACGGTCAGGAGCCTTCACTGGCTGATCACTTGACAAAGCTACTAAGTGACTGATGTAAACACCAAACTTGGAAATCACACGTTTCATAGCACTGAGTTTGTGTGTTATCCATCTGGATCCACTGGCTCTCACAGGCGTTATCCCACCATCATCAAATGTTATGCACTGCTTAAGGTCATGCACTATTTCTAAAAGTTGCCGACATTTTTTGGTGACTTCTCATAAATGTAATAAAGCCTAAGGATCATGTCATCAATTAGATCAAATGAAGTAGAGCGTAAAGCATCTTTTATAGCCAGTTCAATTCGATGAGCAAAACACCAATTCCAATAAACCCAAGGAAGTTTCTGTTCTACAATACCCCTGAGGCCACCAGCAGCGATATTACTCGATGTATCATCTGTACCCACTCCGATAAGAAATTTGCATTGATCAATAGTTACTTCTGATATCCCTATACTATTTAAAGTGCTTTGAAAACAGTCAAACAGACCCTGTCCAGTCACACTATGTGGTCTAGCTACAGCCATAAAATTCATTTCAGTGTGAATTTTTTCATCTACACCCTCAACATTGCACCAAACAACTAAAAAAAGTTCGTCATCAATGTTACCCTTGTCTGTAGTTCCATCCATAAGAACAGAAAAAAACTTGGCCTGGGAGATAAATTTTCTCGTAAAGTTTCCCGCTTAGAGTGAGCAATGAAGTGACAAAAAGTTTTTCCTGCATTTTCATTTCTATATGATGTTCCTAAGTTCATTCCATGTTTAGATTCCAAGTCACATAGGGCAGGATACTTTATAAATGCCAGTCGTTGACTTGCCACAAAATACGCAATATCAAATTTTATTCTAAGCATCTGTTTGGTATCTTCAGACAGTTCACATAACATTTTAACTATTGGTGCATATGAACTAGGACCCAGACCGGACGCTATTGCCTGCTCTTTACGCAACAGTAACATTGCATGCTCATGCTGATCACTTTGGCTATGATCTTTTATGTTACTTGTTCTAACAGAATCAGCCCCTTTGAGCCACTTGTCACTGTAATTTCTGCGACCCACTATTTTATCCTCAAATTTCTTACACACCTTGCATCTCAGTTTAACAACATTCTTTCTTGTTCCAGGACAGGTAGTGTCACACTCCAGCCAGGACATCGTTTTGCACTCCTTGTCAAATTCTTTTTTCCACCGACAGAAAGTAGTATAGCTGACACACCGCTTTTTACTGGTAGGTTCGCTTTCTTCCTCGTTTGAAGAAGTGAGCGCAGAATATCTCCGTTTCATGTTGCTAATGGGTCATTCCATTTCAGTTCAACCGCACTTTACAAGTGACCGACTCAGAATTCTACGAAATTCGGTACATATGTAGTGTATGGTAGGACATTCACCCATAAGAAAAAAAACCGACCCCTCTGGTGTGGCTTCTGAGTTATAGCCTATTAAAGTTTGAAAAATTCACAAAATTTGCTAAACCAACAGGTATTCGAGAAGCTATAACATCTTACTGGACAATTTTTAGGATACATTATTTATATGATCTTGTAGCCTGAGAAATTGTCTTTCACGTGATATGTTATATGGCTTCATTTGATCAAATTTTTAGATAAAGTCGTAATTTTCAAACATTGACCTCTGACCTTTCAAAAAACGCTGCTTCAATTTTTTTCTTTTTCACACATCACATTTCTAAGGCATTAAGCTACTGTTTCCCTGACTTTGGTTTTGGGATATAAATGGGCTTGTGAAATATAATTCCACAAACATTGTCATGTCTGACCAGTTTATCAATACTCCATTGAATTACCCATTGAATATCCATTAACACTCCATTGTGAATACCCACAAACACTAACAAGTCCAGTAGTTGCACTAACAGTCTCATCAGCTAGCTATTTCTAGTCTCACAAGTTAGGGAGAGATGGCTGAGTCTTGTTGCAACCCTTTTGATCTCCCAAGTCACAACTGGAGTACTCGAAGGAAGAATCTGAGGCTAGTCACAAAGTCAATGTGTGACAAAGCAGACATTTCCATGGGATCTAAGATATGTGACTCTTGCAGAAAGAAACTTGCAAGGCTTCCAGATCTTGAAACAGTTTTGAAGTCTTCTGTAAAGTGTGATTCTCCTCTAAAGGATGAACAGTACCTTGATGCTCCTGAAGCAATGGCTGCAATGAATAGATGCTTATCTGAGATTGGTGAAACACCTTTGCCTAAAAATGTAAGCCATCCAAAGCATGTTGAGGACAAAATTGAGAAACTCACTAAAACAATGAAGGAATTATTTATTGACGATACAACTGACATTGTGAAGACTGATGAAAGTGAAATTATTCTGCAATTAAAAGAGAAGTTCCAGACAACAACAAAGAGGAGCGAACAACTACAAATTCTCACTGTCTTACCTGGAAGTTGGACTAAAAAACGGATACAGAATGAGTTTGGCGTGTCTGAGTACATGGCACGGAAATGTAAACAGCTTGTTCGAGAAAAGGGGGTTCTTTCAAGTCCAGATCCAATGCCAGGCCCTTCTCTGCCATCTGAAACTGTAGAAATTGTCACCACCTTCTATCAATCCGACGAAATTAGTCGCATTATGCCAGGTAAGAAAGATTATGTTTCTGTGAGGCAAGAGGGTGGCCGTGTACACGTTCAGAAAAGGTTGATTTTGAGCAATTTGAAGGAGGTGTATTGTTCTTTCAAAGATGCATTTCCCGATAAGAAAATTGGTTTTTCCAAATTTGCAGAGCTGCGACCACAGCATTGTTTCTTAGCTGGAGCAAGTGGTACACACTCAGTGTGTGTATGTACAATACATCAAAATATGAAGTTGATGTTCACAGGAGCTAGGCTGTCAGAAATGACTGCACCTGAAGGTATTAATTTTCCCACATTAGCCACGTACCACCATTGCTTGGCCAATATCCTTTGCAACCCACCTCGTCCAATATGCTTTTTAGGTGAATGTACCTCCTGCCCAGGATTATCTAAGCTTAGAGATGATCTAACCACTCTTCTGGATAAGAATCTTATCGACAACATAACTTTTAAACAATGGGTCTCTGTTGATCGATCTACTTTGGAGACATACACAAAGCCAGTGGATGAGTTTGTTGATATGTTCATCGAGAAGCTAGAGCTCCTACGTCCACACTCCTTCATAGCAGCCCAGCAAGCTTCATTCTATAGTGATTGCAAACTTGGTTTAGCTCCCAGAGAAATACTAGCCATTGCAGACTTCTCTGAAAACTATTCTTTCGTTCTCCAGGATGCTGCTCAAGGTTTCCATTGGAACAATTCTCAAGCCACTCTTCATCCTTTTGTAGCATACTACAAGAACCGTAGTGAGCTGTGTCATCTTAGCTATGTCATTGTGTCTGAGAGCCTTCATCACGATACTATTGCTGTGTATCTTTATCAAAGACACTTCATAGCTTTTTTACAGGAGTTTCTCCCGGCCAGATTACAACCACGGAAGATCATTTATTTTTCTGATGGGGCTGCTTCCCAATACAAAAACAGAAAAAACTTTATCAACTTGTGCCACCATGAAGAAGACTTTGGAATTGCAGCTGAATGGCACTTTTCAGCTACTGCCCACGGAAAAGGAGCCTGTGATGGTCTTGGAGGAACAGTAAAACGACTTGCTGCTCGTGCTAGCTTACAGAAGCCCTACAATGATCAAATAATGACCCCACATCAGTTGTTTGAGTGGGCATCCATCAATATTCCTGCTGTTCACTTTGAATATTGTAGCTCAGATGACTATAAAGCACAACAGGAAGATCTTGAACAACGGTTTATGAAAGCCCGAACCATTCCAGGGACTCGTAAGCTCCACTCATTTATCCCTGTTTCTAAAGGTAAGCTTCAAGTAAAAGCATTTTCAGCATCAGACATATCTAGAGAAGAAAGAGTCACTTCTACAGAAGATGATATACCTCCAGAAACAATTTCAGGATTTGTTACTTGCATGATCGACGGAAAATGGTGGTTGGCTTGTGTGCTGCAACTAAGCCCGGATGAGAGTCAAGTTAAACTAACATTATTGCATCCTCCAGGGCCGTCAAGTTCATTTAAATATCCACAAGCTGAGCACACAGTAACAGTTGCAACAAATAACATTTTAACTATTGTTGATGCTCGCACAAGATCAGGGCGTGTGTATACACTGTCAAAGAAAGAGGTCAAATCAGCTTCAGAGAAACTAGGAGCCAGACAGTAGATTTCTTTATTCATTGTTACACATGTACATATTATAGGACTGTCATACGTATTAGCGGAATCATGCGTAAGGACGAACGTATAGAACATTCATGGATTGTAATTTCATGAGTACACAAACATCTATTGTGTAGAATCATAATATTTCACAAGCCCATTTAGATCCCAAAACCAAATTCAGGGAAACAGTAGCTTAATGCCTTAGAAATGTGATGTGTGAAAAAGAAAAAAATTGAAGCAGCGTTTTTTGAAAGGTCAGAGGTCAATGTTTGAAAATTACGACTTTATCTAAAAACTTGATCAAATGAAGCCATATAACATATCACGTGAAAGACAATTTCTCAGGCTACAAGATCATATAAATAATGTGTTCTAAAAATTGTCCAGTAAGATGTTATAGCTTCTCGAATACCTGTTGGTTTAGCAAAATTTTATGAATTTTTCCAACTTTAATAGGCTATAACTCAGAAACCACACCAGAGGGGTCGGTTTTTTTTCTTATGGGTGAATGTCCTACCATACACTACATATGTACCAAGTTTCGTAGAATTCTGAGTCGGTCACTTGTAAAGTGTGGTTGAACTGAAATGGAATGACCCTAATAGGACACCCTAGCAGGAGAGTTTCAAGTGAAAAATATTCACACCTAGCTGAGCTCAGGGCGCGAACAATTATCAAATTATGTAAGATCACTCCACCTCACGTGCAATATGCTGACGATGCAAAAAAGTGAAACCGTAATTGGTTTACTTATTGTGATAAGCGGAGTGCGTGCTAGCTTTTTGGGGAATGAGGTAAGCTAGGATAGGAGTGTAAGGTTTTAGTTAAGGTATATATAGATATGCAGCAGTTTGTTTTAGGTTGGCCGGTCACTAGGGCTGACTGTAAGGTTGTTTGTGTGGCCATTGTATTGAAATGCACGGAAAGTGACCGGTGGCTGACAGGT
>WLWD01001313.1_pt1 | contig 144303 bp, 62 predicted proteins | sample 6712731 | NCBI WGS metagenome assembly WLWD01 (sample SAMN12718690, study PRJNA576275) | sponge metagenome | isolation source: marine sponge | host: Mycale hentscheli | place: New Zealand: South Island, Marlborough, Capsize Point | collected 2014-11-01
AACAGAGCTAATACGGTACTAAATCTTTTTAAAGAAGCTATTAACGAATGGGGACTACCCTCATGTGTAAGATGTGACCAAGGTGGTGAAAATACTGATGTAGCTCGTTTTATGTTGTGCCATTCCAAGCTAGGAACAGGAAGATGGTCAGTCATTGTTGGAAAAAGTGTCCACAATCAAAGAGCTGAGTGACTGTGGAGAGATGTCTACCAGGGAGTTTTAAAAGTGTAGTATGATTTGTTTCACCACATGGAAGACCTTACTAGTTCACATTCTAGCCTTACCTTGCTTGATCCAACCAATGAGCTTCACTTGTTTTGTTTGCATTACATATTTATTCCTAGAATCAATCGTCATCTACATGAATGGAAGCAAGCATGGATAATGCACCCTATGCAATCTGAAAACCATCAAACACCATATCAACTTTATATGAGTGGTATGCAGAGATATGTTGGCTCCGGTAGTGCTCTTGCATCTGAAATGTTTGAACGAATGGAACAAGTGAGTTCCTTATTGAAATTTCACCTACCATATATAAAATATTAGTAGCCTATGTTCAATTTTTTTGGATAGGCGTACATATTGGAGTAGGTTATCATCAGTTAGCAAATAGCTACATAAGGCACATTTAAGAATTTGTGCAGTTTTCCCCTTAGATTTCATCTTTATTGTTTAATTACTTATCACATCATTAAGCAACCCCCCCCCCCCCCCCCCCCCCCCAGCCCCCCACCCGCACCACCCCCACCCCTGTCTTTCCCACGTCCTTCCCCTAACCCATTCCATCTTTCTTTTCTATAGGATGGAGCAAATGGTTTTGGAATTGATTGGGAAGGACCATCTGCCAGAGAGGAGTCAGAAAACTGTAGAGGTATACCTCTAACACCTTTTCCCATAGGCTTCAATGATGCAAGTATTGATCCACTAGCAGACAGTACTGAGTATGGAATTGATTTGTTTGTACAATTATTAGAAGCCAACAATATAATTGTTTGAACAATTTTTATCTTTCAATGAAATTTTCAAAAAGTAATTCAGCGAGCGAGCGAAGCGAGCGAAGCTGACTATCAGTCGTGTTCAATTGAGATTTCAGATATATATATATATATGTAGGTATGTATGCGTACGTCAAAAAATTTCGCCCGCGCTTCTAATTACGTAAGTCAGGTAAAGCGTTTACAGTTCCGGTATTTTTCAATTAACGAGCGGATCAACTTTGTTTCAACCAAAAAGTTTATAGCTACTCTCTTCTTGGCGAAAAAGACTGAATGGCAAATTGTCAAGCTGCGCTTCTTTGCCACTGCGTTCGAAGTTTATTCAGGTAATTCTGTTATTGTTAACTCTTCATGCCTAATCATTGCTATTATTTAGCGATTTCCTTCACAAATCATCTTTACCTAAACTCATATATTTACTCGCTCGCCATGCATTTGCGCTATTCGAGCGCACCACTAGTTATTTTTATTAACAGTTACAACTTATACTTGTCCAAAAAATCCTTGTGAATTGAGAATGCAGTAGTTCATATTTTCTTTAACATTTTCTTCATCACTTGGGAGAGAGTATGGCACCATGAAAGTAAGCGTACATGTAGATACTGATGGAAGTACAGCAGTGTCACTGATACTGATGGAAGTACAGCAGTGTCACTGATACTGATGGAAGTACAGCAGTGTCACTGATACTGATGGAAGTACAGCAGTGTCACTGATACTGATGGAAGTACAGCAGTGTCACTGATACTGATGGGAGTACAGCAGTGTCACTGATACTGATGGAAGTACAGCAGTGTCACTGATACTGATGGAAGTACAGCAGTGTCACTGATACTGATGAAAGTACAGCAGTGTCACTGGTACTGATGGAAGTACAGCAGTGTCACTGATACTGATGGAAGTACAGCAGTGTCACTGATACTGATGGAAGTACAGCAGTGTCACTGATACTGATGAAAGTACAGCAGTGTCACTGATACTGATGGAAGCACAGCAGTGTCACTGATACTGATGGAAGCACAGCAGTGTCACTGATACTGATGGAAGTACAGCAGTGTCACTGATACTGATGGAAGCACAGCAGTATCACTGATACTGATGGAAGTACAGCAGTGTCACTGATACTGATGGAAGTACAGCAGTGTCACTGATACTGATGGAAGTACAGCAGTGTCACTGATACTGATGGGAGTACAGCAGTATCACTGATACTGATGGGAGTACAGCAGTGTCACTGATACTGATGGGAGTACAGCAGTATCACTGATACTGATGGGAGTACAGCAGTGTCACTGATACTGATGGAAGTACAGTATATCACTGATACTGATGGAAGTACAGCAGTGTCACTGATACTGATGGAAGTACAGCAGTGTCACTGATATTGATGGAAGTACAGCAGTGTCACTGACACTGATGGAAGTACAGCAGTATCACTGATACTGATGGGAGTACAGCAGTGTCACTGATACTGATGGAAGTACAGCAGTGTCACTGATACTGATGGGAGTACAGCAGTGTCACTGATACTGATGGAAGTACAGCAGTGTCACTGATACTGATGGAAGTACAGCAGTGTCACTGATACTGATGAAGTACAGCAGTGTCACTGATACTGATGGAAGTACAGCAGTCTCACTGATACTGATGGAAGTACAGCAGTGTCACTTAAGCAAATTTTAGGCTTAGTATCTGGAAAACCCAATGGTGGAACTTCAGTGCAGCCAGTTAGAAAGACAAAAAATATTACCAAGACATGGAAGTAGGAGATTCTGCACGATTACAAAAAATATGGGATTTAAGTCACAAAAACAAGTATTGTTACCTTCAAGGTCTTTTAAATAAGACTACCAATTCATAACTATAGCTTCTTCTGTAAACCGTTTGTTTGAACCAGGCAGAGAATATTGGACCTCAAAAAGATCTTGAATAAAATCTGCTGTGATTTTTTCATGTTGATAATAAAGGAGATCTTTGGAGATGGTCCAGGTAAGTAGCTAGCACCACCTCTAACTGTCCATTTCTAAGTCTACACACAAGCTTTCGCCTACCGCCTTCACTCAGACCGCATATACCGCCTGCATTGTGAACCAGCGTCGTATACCGCCTTGCCTTCACTGTGATTTCACCCTTCGATTTCAACATTCGATTTTCTATTCGAACCATCGATTTGGACCTCCGATCTTTGATTTGAATCATCCGATTGTGACCTCTGATCTTCTAGCTAGGAGAGAGACTGCATGGTAGTTCGGCTGATGGCAAGTTAATATTGGAATAATATTACAGTGTTTTATTTACTCAAAAAAAATCGATTTAGGAAAGTTGGATAAATTTCAAAGCGCATATGAGGATGCCATTGCTTCAGTTCATGCATTGGCTGAAGCCTTCTACCTGGACACAGAAGTTTTAACTTGTCGTGTACAGAATCTGACAAGGTTCCCACAAAACCTTCATGTCGAGAACTACTTACTTTAGTTGGGCTTGGAGAGAAGAAAGTTCAAATTCCTGATGTATAGATTGCTCCACTGAAGAATTTCATGCAGTTATACTGCAATCATTTCCGTAATTAAAAGATTGCGGGGGATTTGAATTACTACGTTGTGTACCATCCACTCGTGATCTTGAAGTTTTTCAGTCTCCTATGTGTCATTCTCCCCGTTTGCTCAGAAGCAGATTTGGAAATGGAAGAGTTTATATTGTCCTATCCAAATCAATATTAATAGGAAGTGGATAGTGATAGCATTAATGAAGTAAGTGAATTTTATTTAGGCTGGTGTTAATAGCATATCAGGGTTTCCCTTTATAAGCTAGTGGATGAGTGGTATCATGAACTATTAGGCCATTGTAGGAAATACAATATTTAAAAACTATGAACAAAAAAGCAAAACCACTTACCACAAATGACAAATTTATGATGTTCTCTTAGACAGGCAAACATGGGCTAACAGATATTATGTAGTTCATAGTGCTAACCAGCAAGAAGCTGCAACCAAAAAAACTGCTTACACCGTGCATGCCACTTTTAATTTCATAATGTGGCATAATAATTGCAATAATGTAACTTTGCTCATGGGACACTACTCACTATGCAGGCAATTGATTTGAAACATGAATACCATTAACACATTTCGCCATTATCATTGAAAAATTCTGTTTTATTTGTTATCGGAGATTTTGTGTCACTGCAGGTGACTGAAGTCTTTAAAATGTAAGGGACACATTGCTTACAATGAATTGAGGTCTTATATTGAATCATGTGGCGGAAGGTTTGTAATGTCACCTGGAATTGTATATTATTGAAATATTCATTACTTACTTTTCTGTTAGCAGTTTTAATGACAATTCACCACCATTATCTCCAAATTCTGTAACACTCAATTTCCCTATTATTTTGCCTGTCCATTCTCCAATTTCTCCTGCCATACATGAATATTGTCAGATCTCTCCAATTGTTATTGATTCATCACCATGTCATCAGGTATGCTAAGCTACAATGTGGCATGATGAGCAAATATAGTTCACTAGCCATGCTGCACTAAGAAGCACGCTCTTGTGTTTTAGTTTTTATGATAACATTTTCCTACTAGAGTGACGGTGATTATGTAGAGAATGAGGTACTGGAGTATGTAAAAGAATTAAGTAAGTGTGATGACAGAACTTCAGAAAATTCCAATGAAGTAGAACCAAAGTAAGTTATGATTCAGTTGCATGTGTTTTGTAATTGCTAGCAATGAGAAGTCCATTCATAGGTCTCTTAATGATTTGATCCTTCAGCTGAAAAAGGAGTTTGTAAACGATGAGGCATTTGTTTTTTATGTTAAGTGAGAATGTGTTTTGAAGGACGCCTTAAGAAGAATGCTCAAACCCACATTTAACTCTTACAAGACCATTGAGGTGTATTGTATTTGTGTATTATATTTATACATTATTGTAGCTGTGTGGAACTCCATGGTTCTATTTTGTTGTACTTATATGCAGAAGCTAGATATTGCCATCATCTTACAATCAACTGAAATATAACTGTAACCTTCCTAGGTTTGTTTTCTTGGAGAGCCTGGAAGTGATGGAGGTGGACTGACTAGGAAATTCTTTACCATCTTGGCAAAAAATATTGGAAGCTAGTATTTAGAAACCACGGGTGTTTTTATACACAATGCTCTTGCTCTTCAGGTATTACACAATGTAGTCTTGAAATTTATATTTAAGTGAACGACTTCGTTTTGATAGTCTTAATTTTAGAATTGTTTGAATATTTCCTGGAGTCAATGTGTTGTCAGGTTAATTACAACAGTTAGTATAGATCTATATAATATACCATGACATTAACTATGCATCTCTTATTGCAATACAAGATTGTACAATCCAAATAATTTTTTGGTGGATTTTAGGACAACATTTTCTATCGGCTCGGGCAAATAGTAGGCATTGGATTTCTTCAAGGTTGTGCAGGTCTCCATCTCCTGTCGGCATCTGTGTTTAATTACTTGGCTGGATTGAAAGTTTCAGAAATAATTGTTGACATTGATGAAGTTGCCGACCCAGAAGTACAAATAATTCTGTCTAAGGTATATAGTACATTTTTTTGCACATAATAATTTCTTTGAGTGGTTAATTTTTTTGTTTTCCTTTAGATAATGAAGAGCAGTACCAATCTTGAGTTACAAGCCCTAATGTCTGAATACTTTGCCATTTTACTAGATTGTGGTTTCACAGAACCATCTACATCTGTAGTATTGGCAGATAAAATGGAAATAGTTCAAACTATTTCCCTGCATCAGGTTATATTACGATCAAAATCTGAACTAGACCAGTTTGCTGAAGGACTTGACTCTTGGCCATAACAAATTTCTCAGGTTTAACAAAGACTTTCTTTACTATTGGAGGTCGCCCACAGCTGACATCAGCAGGTAGCTATAGTTTTGAGTGTAATTTGCTTTCATGTGTAATAAATGTCTTGCACGATGGTATGTGTAGAGGAAATTTTGAAGCTTTTTAAAAAATGTAAACTATTCAGAGGCTGGATCTAATAATAAAAAAAGAGAAGAAGACACATTTTTACTTTTTATTGATTATTTGGACGAGTGTGAAAAGTGTAAGTGTACTTCTGTAGCGAAATATTCTTGCCGTCATAGTTTTTGTAAATTGAGGTTCATTCTCTAATGAGGCATGTGGCCAGATTCTAAATTGTGATGATAGTGAGAAACGTACGTTTGTTAAGGTATTTATAGTACATCACCCTATACCGTGCAGATAAACAATAAGTGCCAAACTATAAAGATTTAGAAAAAAAAGTGCCTAAAAGAGAAAAGAGATTCAAATAATATTATCGCTTAATACAGCATTTACATCCATGATTTCCTTCAGTGCCCATGATTACAATTTAGATTACTTTTGATTGCACCAGCTACTTGTTATGTATCTCGGTATTTCTTAGACTGAACCATTTAATTGTAAATATAATAAAATATTATTGTGCCAAACAAGTGATTCATTATTTTGGCTTTTTTTCTTTGTGTTATCTATTTTGTAGGATCTATAACTCTGGAAATGGCACTGAGTTTTTTTACTGGTGCTGAACAAGTGCCACCATTAGGTTATGGATTGTATGCACACCAACTTTGAGATTTGACCACTCCCAACCTCTACCTACAGCCTTAACGTGATAAACCTTTTTCTGCATTCAAAGATGCAATGGACACTGCTTTACTCTGCCATGGAGGGTTTGGGTTAGTGTAGTGTGGCAGATGTGTACTGAAGTCATCCCAGTTGTTTTTCTGAATACTTTGAATTAACTTTCCTAATTTTTTTTCTTCATTTGCTTTGTGTCTAGCTAGCTACTTTGGTAGCTCCCTATCATTTATCAGTCAACAATGTAATTTCAATTTTCTCATGATGCTGTTGATTTCACTTTAACGGAGATGCCCCTTGTAAACAAGGAGTTTTAATACGATTTCATAACTAATTATAACAAAAACCCGTAGCAAAGTAATTGGTTAGCTGATGAAACCAATACTAGTAGATTACTGAAAGGCATTATTAGGCTATAGCTGCATTTTAGGCTTGACTTTATACAAGAATTTACATTTACTGTATATCATTACTTAGTTTATAGATCTTCTTTCATTTCTTCCCTTCTCCTTCTCTTTCCCTGTCCATTTCTTCTTCTTCCATTGATTTTCTTCTCTTCCTCAACATTTTCCTTTCCCTGTCCCTCTAAAAATAGTTTATAACAGCAGACTTTGCTGCATAAATTAAATAACCAAAACTATGTCCAACATTTTGAAACTAATATACAAGACTACACGCTTGTTTATTTCATACAGAAGGCCTATACTTCCAGGAAGAATATAATCTAATAAATGCCACTTTTTGGCAGGAACTCACCAGTTATTGTTAATTCAAAATTACATGGTGAGATAACTATGAGGATGGTTATTTTGATATCTGACTTTATGCTCCTGTTGTCCGACTACATACAGCTATTTGCATTTAACTAGAATTATTCATGGAAAGAACTTCTTGAACGAATTGTTTAGTGGCAGCATAGAGATGGACTCCAAAATCCTCGCACTCTGACATGGGGTCAATAAACGCTTGTAGAACATCTACTTCATGGGGTTGTAGTGGTGAGACTGTTGATGGAACTTCCACTGTTGTAAGATCTTCCTCAAGTACAGCACTGCCGCTCCAGTCAATTCCAAACTCTTCCGCTTCTTCCTAATATAATAATAAAGTAGTTATAGTCACAATCAGAATAAAATACACAAATCCAGCCAGCATAATAGGCAATCTTATTTTTGTAAAGCACATGAGCCACACCAGAATTTACACTATCGTCACTTAGCTATATGCTCCACTTTCAATTAGCATTAAAATCTTTCTTCTCGAAAAAACTATCATTCTTCATTTATTTCCATACAACAATCTTACTTTGACTAGCTATGCAAATGTATTGTATTCACAATATCCCCATTTTTTGCCTATAATTTAAGATAGCGAAATGTAATAATTCATATTCTATGTTGTTTGAGGTAATATTGAACTAATGCTGAGTGTGATCACCCCCAGTTATCGTTTCATACACACCAGATGCAGCTTCTTGGTCACTTGTACCACGTAGCATTCCTCTCATCCAAAGTTGTAGAGGGGATAAGTGCTCAGTACGTAATATGTGTCGATTGTATGCTTGACGAAATATATCCAATTGAGCATTAATTCGTGGCAGGAAGACATAATGCAAACAGTACAGGTCAACATTGTCATCTGGTGAGAGAAGCTAATGGTCTTCGAGACTACAAAAAAGATGATAGAAGAGTGATAGACATGTAGAGAACACATCTCTCCAAAGACGCTCAATTCTCTGGTTGTGGACACTTCTTCCAGAAATAAAACTTCCACGCCCAGGTCCACGACTAGTGAATCTTCCAGTGTACAATTAAGCGTAGCGGCTGGTTACCTAGTAGCAACACAACTCGCCCTTAAATGAACGAACACTGCACTGGGTATGTCTCTTCCTGCGCAAATGTCCGTTGTATGCTAATCCAGAGTGCAGTTAGACTACGCCCCAGACAATCAAAGGTAGATAGGTTTTAAGTTATATGAAATTGAAGAATAGTACAATGATGAGTAAACGAATAGGAAGTCGAATAATATTCAAGAAAATATGAAATGAAGAATGCGATGAATGGCTAGAAGAGTTGAACAAGACTAAGACTGAATAACTGCAACAAAACTGAACAACTGCACAACTGATTGGACTGAGCTGGGTCAGTCCACTATATACTGTAGCTCAGTCCAAGGGGGGTTGTTTTCATGAAGCTAATGCGTAAATGTGTGTTTGAATGAAGTGTGAATGTATGTTTGTCCTTTCTCAATAAGGTGTAAATCATTAATTAATTGTTTATTGTTGTGCCATCTGGCCTATGTTTGTCACTTGTTTGCTTGCTCCAACAACTAGGATGCCTCAACATGTACTAAGATACAAGTGCATTCTCACCTCCATAGTCAGCCCTTACTCTTGATGGCAATCCATAAGTTCCAACTGCTCCCATAAAAGCTTTAAGAACAGATTCGGACTTGTTGTTATCACAAGCATGTAAGTATAGTGAGTAGCCATCAAACCCACCATGTACTATTATCGCCATCTAATAAGTTTATGGCACCCACTATATGCCACAAGCTGTTGGGACCAGCCAGTTCTACTCCATATGGATCAACACGAAGTAAGCTTTCCCGAATTCGTCTACGCTGGATTCTAAAACCTTCTGCTAAAGATTTTTGGCCTGCTGACGGAAATGATTTCACAAAGTTGCCAACTACATCATCTAAATCGCTGTCACTTATGTCATCAAAATTGAGCGTACTTTCAAGTTCAAAATGTAATATACGCCTTCGGATAGCGCGGGCTGAGCAACCATATAGCTTTGCTAGTGAAATTCAATTCCAAAAGTGTGGAAATTTATTCAGCTGTTATGCAAAAACCTGGTCTTCCTCTTCCTCTTAATAATAGCTGTTTATCTTCCTCACAAGTATCTGTTTCACCAGTTTCTTCTCAACTAAAGAAAACAGAGTGTACCAGCAAAGACACACCCACTTTTGTAACCTACAATGTTTTGATGCACATTTACATACTGTAGGTTACAAAAGTGGGTGTGGCTAAGTACACTAAGACTCTCCCTCCCCGACAAAAATCCTGTATAAAGTTTGTGATAATGGACTTGGTCTGCATAAGCATGTATATATAGCTAGGGGTAGTAGCTATGTTGCTTCTCTTTTACATAAATGGACAGGGTTCTAATGATTGACCAGTTCCATTTTTCTAAAAGTTTGCTCAATGCCCTAGTGAGTGCCCTAGCTATAATGACTTCATTAATACTTCATGCAAGAAACTTTGTAAGTTATACTCACTGAATAATATGCATAATGTTTTATACTGATTTACTTATTTTTATACTTATAGAAATGTTGAAAAATAGAAGTCATTCAATTACATGTATAACACTATCTCAATTTGAAGAGGTAGTTGAATTTCTCCTTTCTAAGTATTGTTGCAATGACAAGTCAAGCTCGCTAATGATGATAGGCTATTTGTCAATTATTCCAATGGTAATGTCAATTTTGTCATAAACAGATTTTTTCATACACAATGGATGTCTTGCTGCCAGAATCCTTGTGTCTCATTATAATGGATTTGTTCAGTGTTAGCAAGAGTGAGGTATTTGTTATTGGATCATTTATTGGGTAAACAATCACTAATAATTTATTGTTTACTAGGCTAGAAGTATTATGTATACTTATGTGCGTAAGAATCAGTGTGTTCTACGAAATGTCTCTACAACAACAGGTTTGTTCTGCTCTCTAGCTATGTAAATTTACCATTAGCTACAACTGTATCCACAGCATTTGCGCTTGGTCCAGAAAGCTGGAGACTATATGAAGACCTAGAGAAGTTCGATGGTAGCTAGCTATGTTAATTCAAAATTTCATTTCCATTCTGTAATGTAATTTACTTTTGTAGCAAAGAAATGTGAAGGAAATGAGGGCAAACAAGTGAAAGTAGCAAAAGTTACACCTCAAGGTACTCCTTTAAAATGTTATTTGCTAGATATTGAATAAAATGAATTAAAAGAATATCCTTCGAATATAGCATGTATGTAGTGATAATATGTATTAAATTATAGAAAACCCTTGCTGTTCTACAAGTCTGCAGCCAAGTTGTTTTCTAACTCAAGTGACACATTGAATAGTTCCAGTATTGTGTTGAATGACTCACCAGTATCCAATGATGAATGGAATTATTGGAACAAGCGGCTGGGACTGTTAACATCTGATCAAGAGATGTTAAAAAGAGGAGAATGGCTGACAGATAAGCATATTAATGCTGCAAGTGTGCTGATAAAGGAAGAGTTTCCCAAACAACATGGTCTACAGGACACCCTTCTCCTACAACGTTTTGACCAATACACAGAAGATTCTCAGTTTGTTCAAATAATTCATATCAATGGCAACCATTGGCTGTGTGTGTCAAACAAGTTCTGTCCTGCAGGAACTGTAGACGTATATGACTGCTCACCTGGCACTGGATTTTCACCGTCTCTTAAGCGACAAATTGCAGTCGTATTGAAATGTAAATATTCTGATTTTACTGTAAGACTAGTTGAAGTCCAGAGACAAATTGGATATGCAGACTGTGGTCTTTTTTCCATCGCTTTTGCGTATGCCCTTTGTTATGATTTAGATCCACATGGTATTCAGTTTAACGAGTCTGCCATGCGAGCACATTTTGATTTGTGTGTGGATAAAGAAAAAATCGATATGTTTCCAGTATCAACTCGTTGTCGGCGAAAAAACACGAAGAGTAGAATCAAGTCCGTGAAAATGGTGCCAGTGTTTTGTACTTGTCGCCTACCTTGGGATAAAGCTGATACAGTAAAGGGTCCATTAGTCAAGTGTTCCCTATGTAAAGAATGGTATCATTCACAATGTGACGACATCGATTTGGAGTTGTATGATGCCAAAAACTACTGTTGTAGCAGGTGTCTGTAATGCATTTTGAACTGAACCATTGATTTTGTAGCTTGTATGCATGAAACTTGTAAACGTTTGATTTTAATTATTACTACAGTAGAACCTCCCTTATCCGGACTCCCAAGTTACGGGCACCTCCCTCTACCTGGCAGCTGCTATGTACCTTGTGGTTAGGTAAAGTATCCCAACTAGCAAATTTGACAGCTGCTTTTGGATAGGCAGTTCAGCTGGCAGCACTATTTTGAATGCATTCTGAGATATGGGCAAATCTGAGGTACGGGCACCCCTTGAAACCAAGGTGCCCAGATAAGAGAGGTTTGTACTGGTATTTTTGTGTCACTCAGCTAGTTAGTTATATTTTACATTACTACATCAATACATTACATTGACATAATATGTTGAGAGAAACTTGAAAGAAACATTAGATCTTGTTAAGCAATACTTGTATCCTTATAATATGCTATAAGATCATACTTTACATTTTAGTTTTAAAATAGTAATGTCCTTAACATGTCAGTCTGCCTCATTCACCCTCACCCCAACACTATATCATATATTTAGCATCATTAACTTCCATGAAATCTGTTGTATGAATCTGAAATCACTATTAGTGTGTGCTTTCTTATATTTTTAAGCTTTCGCTCATGCTATTCCTAGGATTGACTTTCTCTTCGTGTGGACATATCAAACGAAAGTAGTCGTAAAAGTAGCAAATTACGTGAGGTCATTCATTAAAGTTCTCCCTAGCTACTGTGAGCTATTGGTTTTGATCAATTTTTACATTTTTGTGTGTATCTAAAATGTTCCACTCTACAGTACTTTTAATTTTTCTGCTGGTTATGTCACTTGCTGCTAGCTAGATGTATAAAATTGTGAGGATTTTTTAATTTGCACCATCACTGGCTATAATGGAATATGCCTACTTATTTGCTACACTTTTAACAACTTAATTGTGGCAAAATAAAGAAATAATTAAGTAATGTTCATACTCATGATGAACAGCTTATGAAGTGTAGTTGTTCATCTGTATATTGTTATAGTAACAATATAGCTAAAACATTTATTTATACCTTTATATGATTGAATACACACATTCAGCAAAAGAGTGGTTTGTTTTGTATCACTGTCGTATCTAATGGTAAATATTGGTACTTTATTAGAAAAAAATAAAAGGTGGGACAATGCATAAAGAAAATTGGGTAAAATAAAATATAAATCGTTAATGAGCATAATATTATTGGTAAAAAAAAAAGGAACAAATATATAACATAAGTAGCATATTTTATCTAGCTAGCTAAGCTAGTTTTAGTATAAAATTAAAGATAATTGCCCTCATTTTAAGCACTGTTCACTGTTAGAAGGCTAACTCACTGGTTTAAGCTTTGCCCATTCCTCCTCTGCTCTGCCACTTCAACCCGCTCGCTCCACTCCTCAGTAACCAGTTTAATAAAAGGGGATACCCTATTTCTGCAGGGATACCCATATTTCCGGTAAATAGGTACGGGGGGTACCTATATTTCTGGAAGTACGGGTATGGGGGCACCCATTTTTCTTAAAACGTGTTTCTGTTAGGGCTAAGGGCGGTGAATAATGTCTAGTCCATTTGAGGAAGAAACTGAAGTAAGTACACTACTTTATATTTGTTGTTTTATAAATGTAGCATTTTGAACTTTAGCAGCAAAAGATTAAATAATTATCTAGATAGTTATTTCAACTATTTGTCTATTTTTAACTGCACTATAATGTGTGTTACGGCAGATTGATAAAATCCTCCTGGAAATTGGGATGAAAAAGTACTGATTAGAATTTATCACGCATTAGTTAATTGATTAATTTAATTCCAAACAACTCATTTTCACAATTTTAACATCCAATGATTCAGTCATTGTACTGAAATAATAATAATGATAGCAAACTTGCTATTGTGTTTAACATGCAGGCTTTTATGGAGGCTTTCCACAACTAGTACCTTGCATATAGATCAAGGATCACATTTCCATCCAGGTTTCCATTTTTGGCTTGAAATGACTTAAATTAAAACTTTATATATTAGCTGTGTTTATTTAATTGGCCATCACTTATTTGTATTTGTACTGAAAAACTGGCTACTCTATAAATATTGGATATCAGATGATTAAGTGCACTACTATGAGGCACAGTCATATTCATCCAATACACTGTATCAGTTAGCACAAGTCTGATCTAGTCTAACCCTTAACGAAACTTTATTGCACTAGAGAAGTAAAGGGTCTGTGGACCAGAGCCTATTTAAGCTCATATTAACAAGCATTTGAATCCATTCTTCTACACCTCATGCAAAAGTTTGAGAAAGTAAGCCAGACATTCAAATAATTATTTCACCGGTTTTGACACTATATCATATTTGAAGCTGTTGGAAACTATGTTTATCATAATCAGTTATGTCAAGTACATTAAATTAAAAACATGTGTATTATATGTGGGTGGAATTACACAGATTGAGGAAGCTTGGTACTAATAATTCAAGCTATATTGTGTTTGTAAATGCAGGATGAACTCCAGGAAGGGGTGTCACACCTAATTAGTTCTGCTGCTCAATTTTGGGCAGATGGTCAATATCCCACAGAGTGATTAATTTGAGTGCCAATGTCAAAATTACTACTTGTAGGAAATGGAGGCACATACTGGCCCCTTGTTAGCAACTGTATACTAATTCTTGCTTCCTGATAGAATATTTGTGTTAAGAGTCCCTATGCTATGCTATATCCTTCCACTCCAACATGCTTACATAATGCAAAAACTTGTCTTACATTCCAGCACAACTTAGACATCGGCTCTTACACCTCTGCATTGTGTAGTGGGTCCACTGCACTGAGGGTTAAACATACATGAGTGAAGTACAGAATTGTGTATTTTTGACAGTGAAGTCAAAAATTTGGCACGTTGAATGTGGCATTTAATGTAAATGTATAGGCATGTACATAAAATAAAATAACTATCATACAAATAGTTGTTGTTGTTGTTGTTGCAGTATTCAGGGTGGTTCAGCATCTTCAGCAATTTATATAGTAGATGATAATGCAGACTTTAAGGAATTTCATGACTGCGAAAAAATTTCTCCAGTTGAAGATTTCACTAAACTGAAAGAAATATTCACTTCCTTGAGTGACAAGCAATTGCAATATGTATACAGTATATGATATTTCCTGAAAATCAGCTTCAGATGCAATAGACACATTGATTGACGGTCCATCTGTCACTTCATTGTGTGGTCTGCTTCGTAAGCATCAAGTGCTGGTACAAGATGATGAATGGCCGGTTGTCAAATTGAGTAATGATGATGATGAAGAAGATTGGGTGGAAGCTGCATTTTGCTTTTATAAGCAATCTAAGTTTAACAAAAGTGCTGGTGTTCGTATATCTGTTCGTGGTCAACCAGCTGTGGATACTGGGGGATTAAGAAGACATTTTTTTCCATTTTTTTCAATAAAATGGCCAATTCTTTTACCATGATGTCGAGAAATATTTTTGAAGGTCCACCCAATAGACTTCGTCCAGCTTATAAAGCATCTCTGTTGTCATCTGGTATGTTGAAAAATGTTGGTACGATGGTAGCTCATAGTATCTTAATGGATGGGCAAGGTTTTCCATTTTTGGCTGATTATTGTTACTACTATATTGCTGGATGCTATGATCACTCAGTAACTTGCATTACAGAGGAAGATATTGGAATTAGAGTTAAAACTGTTATCAATGAGGTAAGATGTACAACCACGTTTAGCAACGAAAAAGTACGATGTGTGTGATATACATGTTTGTAGCTAGCAGACAGAATTTATAAAAGGTATGAGTGAGCAGCTGCTTGTTTATTAAGGGTGCCCGCACATAGCAACGCGCACCGCCTGTAGATCCGGACATTAATTTATTGCCCGCCAATACCCCACGATTCGATAATACGCGAGCAGAAACAATCGCGTAGTAGTAGCAGAAGTATACTTTGCGAAGTTGTGGTGTTTTAGTTTAGCTTCTTGTTGTCTTATATTCGTTTACAGCAACTCTCCATACGTCGTCTGAGCTCACGCAGCAAGTTGCACTAGGCTGCCTCTCCACCAGTCGCTGTTCTCCGGACTATGCGCACCTGAACTCAAGTGGATGGATCCACCAGGCTCGATTTCTGCAGAGCGAAGACTTCCCAAGCTGCGCAAATCTAATACCTTCACCTTTGGCTATCTCCAATAAACTGCTCTCTCTTCGGACTCTCTTGTTATTGTTGTATTGATGTTTGTTTACTCTTGATATAGGCGGGGTCTTTTTAGAACCAATATAAATAAGTGACATAGGTATTAGTTAAAACCACTATTAGCTGGAGATATATAATTTTGTATTTTAGGCTTTGTGGGAGCGATTGTGGTTATACTAGTGATTGATACCTAATGCTCTTGATACAACACACCATGAATCCCAGGAATTTCAAAGATTGCTTCTGAAAGCTCGATTACATGCATATATGGCCTTGCATGCATTTCTAATGTACTGTTGTCTCTTTGTAAGAACAGCTGCATTTCTATTGGGATTATGAAACACCATTTACTTTATATTAACTTGTTGTTTGTCTAGATTTGAATGCAGTTGTGCAATTCATTACTGGATCTCAAAGTACAGTTGGTTCTATCATGGTGTCATTTTCTAGGGATGTCGATGCTATTTCAGCAAATACTTGTGGTCGACCACTAACACTGTCAACTGACATTCCAATCAAACTCTTTTCAATACTGCTCTAAAAATGGTTATCGTTTACAATGGTGTAGTAATTATTATACATGAATTTTTTCATTTGCTCAAAATAACATAAGATATATTGAGAAGTATCAGTCTAAACTATATTTAAGTAGGGGAAGGAGGTAAATTCTGAGCGATCTATTATGAAGCATGGGGACTGGGAATTCTTGCCTAATGTGTATTTCCTAAATGCATTTTACATGTTCTTTCATTAGTACTAAAACAAAGTAAGACAAGGACAAGATAAAGTGTGACTACAGCATATACTTATAAGTCCCTGTCCTAAACATCCACCAAAGGGGGGAATGTCTACCTCTTGACCTTTGACGTCAAGCTCTCATTCAAATTCATTACAATACCCATGCGTAGAATCATTCTCCAGAATAGCTCACTATTCTTCCAATTCAATCCCACAGAATCATTTTTCATACAGTAATCAAGTCTAGATCCTATCAATGCTGTGTGTGTGCCAAAGTACTTTTGATTGAAGATGACCATTAGAGATAGTATCCAGTAATACTCTGATGGTACGCTTTTACCTTGTACAGTTGAATTTAGCAGCGTCAATGACAAGCCGCCATATTATTTTTGTGCGTGTTTCTGTTAGCATATCTGTTATGGTTGCTCGTGGACTTATTTCTTAGTTTTACGATGCTGTTTCAGTAAATTGCTGTAATGTGTAAAACAAACAAACTGTGGGCCTCTATTTTCCACTTGTCGCTAAAAATGCTACCGCTATGCCATTCATTTATACGCGACCTCGTTAAAAACAAACAAACAAACAAACAAACTTTTGTGGTTATTGGACTTTTCCAGCAGTAACCTCAACATATAACATTTTTGTGGCAAATTGTGGGAATTGATGACATGAAAATGGCTCATTCAGTGGAGTGCAAAGTACATATGAAATTATGACTGCATAGAAACCATGCTTTGAAGCACTTCCCTGCAGTCTACGTAGTGTTGATAGCCAAAGTCCTCAAATAGTATCTCTGTGTCCACGAACTGATAAAAATGATCTTGACTTACAGATGGTGGGCATAGAGTGACTGGAACATTCACTGTGCCGAATTCTTCTTCTGCAACTGGCCCATCATAATCAATTCCATACTCAGAAATCTTGTCATTAGATAAAACGAAATCTGTATCATTTATAAGTGAGTTAATCATGATCTGTTGTGGCGACCAATTTTTTTGTGTACGTACAGGATGCAAATTCCATGCACTTGCAAATTGAGTCAGGCTTTTTATAATGCGTGGTAAAAAGATGGAATATAAAACAAACAGATCAAAATCATCACATGGATCAAGGACTCCCGTAGCTTCCATTGCATACAATAGTTCATGGTAAGTAGAGCAGACACGTCTATAGACATCACGCCACAGCCGCTCAATGCGTTGATTATGAACTGATGAACCAGCTATGTGGCTTCCTCTTTCCAAACCCCTTACAGCTATCATATACTGACAGACTAGAATGTTCTCACCACCTTTGTCTGAGCGGACACGGCTTGGTAATCCATACTCTTTCACAGCTGCTAAGAAAAGTTTCTATACTGTGTAAGAGAAATTGTTATGAGCACATGATAAATATGTAATCATGCGTGAATAACCATCTATGCCCCCATGTATTACAAACCGCCATCTAATAAGGCTATGATGGCCTTCAATGTGCCACAAGCTATTACTGTGCTTCACAGAGTATGTGCACGGTCTCTACTACAAAACTTTACGATCTTCCCCTTTTACAACTCGCCATTATGCATTGCCTTTCAGCCACCCTCAGGGATAGAAATCTTTTATGAAAAACTTGTTTCACCGGAATCCCAAGCGCTACAACCCAAGCAAAGGTACCTTGATGTTCATTTAGCGAGCTCAGGAACTTCACTATGGCTCTTTTTGTGTAGCTATAATGGCATGCGTGAGTAAAAGTACGCTAGACAAGAGCTTTTTTTTTGCCGCTGAAATGTCCACTAACACACAAGCAAAACCATATGAGTTTCTATTTCTTGCAGGACTACAACTTACACACTAATTAAAAGCAATGAATGATTTAACTAAAATTTAATAATTCATGAATGTTTCAGTAATTACACTACGGGGGGGGGGGGGGGCAATGGTAAAATATTTGCTCTGTTTATATTAGCTTTTAAAAAAATACCACGAGATAAATAATGCTACCATCCAATAACACACCAAGCAGCAACAGAAGACTGCACTGTAAATAGTAAACAGTGCCTTAAAGATTCCCAATGCCTGGCTCCAACTTTAATCACCAAATCTGCATCCAAATTATTCCACAAGTTTTGCTAGCTGGTAACAAAACAAAATAGACAGGGAAAAGAATGGCAAGGCCTTTGAGGTAGGGCACTAGCACAACAAGAACTGTGTTGTCTATCGGCTTCTTAATCAGTTCTTGTTATCAGGTCACTTTCACAATCACCACATGTACTCGACTCGCTCACTTAGCAACACCAGACCTAAAAATAACACTCAAAAATTGTCTGGACAATTTGTCCGAACAAATCAAAGTTTGCCTGGACATTGACTTATTTTGAGTGGTCAACTCATTACAATTCAAATTATTGTTATTACTAAACTGGTCAGAGTATGGTTAAATAATGATGAACTAAATAATCAAAATAATCATGGTTAAGTGAGTTAGTGATAGTTGTTAAGAATAGTTAACTAGTAGTGCCAGTCCAGTCGTCCCACTGCTGGAGTACTTCATCTGTATCCTCATCACTGCTTTGGCCTGACATGTCCGCAAGAACAGCACTGCCACTAGGTCCAGGAACAGATTCAGCATCTCCCTTTCTGGGGTTCTGATTGGGCCGTCTTTTCTTATCCTTCCACCATACACCAATGCTCTGATCGGGATTAAACTGTTTTATAGGAACGGGGTCAGTGTTAATCATCATTAGATCATCTAGTAGGTCATTGCTCATTGATGATCTTTTATCCACCTTAATCAACTTAAGCGTAGAAAACACTCTCTCCAGTTTTCCATTTGATACTGGAAGTGTAAACAGCAATTGGACTAGCTGTAGGATGTTGGACCAGCTAGCTGCATTGGAAGCATGAAAGAGCCTCCACCACACTGATTGATAGTCCATTGTTGCAAGACTAATAAACTGATTAGCATACGCCACCATGTCACTAAACTCAAGAATCAAATTTGCTAAATCAACTCCATTAGATTCAAGAGGGTCTTTAAATCGTAATCCAAGCCTAGTAACAGCTTCCATTGGAGAAGTACTGCTCTCACCAGCTGGTCTTTCTTCAGTAGATAGTATTTTCTCCCAACCTTGAGTCGCTAATACAAAAATGACATCATGAACTATCTGCAAGTCTGACCATGCTAGTCGTGACTTTAGGTGCTCAGTAATAGCAAGGCACAGCTGCTTGCTGAGACATGAAATGATCAGTAGCACTGTCATAATTGCGCAAAGCCTGACACTGGTAAGTTTTTTCCCCATTTTCAATATTAATGTTCTTCAGAATTGATGAGTAGGTTGGCCATTTTTCTAAAGACAGAGATCTGAGCTTTTTTATTTCTTTTACAGTTTTTAAAATACTCATGAAGGCTGCAAGAACATCCAAGTCATCACTCTGGAGTTGTTTGGAAGTTATGGCACAAGGAGACAGCAAATCAACAAAGAAAGCACAACCAAGCAGGTATTTGGCATCACTCCACTTCCGGCAATATCCTTTCAGCTTGGCCCTGTTATCTGAGTTAACCGAATGATCTTCAGATAGAGCTGTCAAGTGGCTAGTGTATGCACCGTACTTTGAGATCACACGTTTCATTGCATTAGGTTTATGGGTCACCCACCGTGAACCACTTGCACGCACAGGCTTAATTCCCTTGTCATCCAGTGTCAAGCAATCTCTAAGATCATTCACTATTTCAACCAGTTGCCTACACTTTTTAGGGGACTTCTCATAAATGTAGTACAGTCTTAGCAGCATTTCATCTACAAGACTAAAAGATGTCTGTGAGAGAGCATTTTTTATTGCTAACTCCACTCTATGTGCTAAGCACCACATCCAGAAGATCCATGGAACCTTATCTTCAACTAGCCCCTTAACTCCAGCTGCAGCAATATTGGCAGAAGCCCCATCAGTTCCAATCCCAATCAAGTGCTTACAAGCCTCACTATTGATTCCAGAAACACCAAGTTTGGTCAAAGCACTTTCCATACAATCAAATAACCCTTGCCCGCTCACTTCCTTAGGTCTAGCAACTGAAAAAAATTCATTTTTGTTTTCACTTTCTCATTACAATTATTGTCGCACCACAATACAAGAAAAATCTCATCATCAACATTAGCAACATCTGTTGAACCATCCATCAGCAATGAGAAATATTGAGCCTGAGTAAGACACGTCAACAACTCTTTCCTTTTAGTTTCTGCAATGTAGTGACAGAAAGTTTTTCCCGCTACTTCATTGACGTAGGTTGACCCAATGTTGACACCATGGTGCGCCTCTAATTCACATTATCTTAGAGTATTTATTAAAGGAAAGCTTCTCAGTAGCAACAAAATGCGCTATATCAAATTTTTTCCTGAGACTTGCTTTTGCATCTTCAGGTAATTCATAGAGGGCTTTAGCAATGGGAGCGTATGAGCATGGCCCAAGACCGGCAGCTTTTGCATGCTCTTTTTTAAGAAGCATCATTGCATGAGCATGTTGGTCTGTCTTGGCATGATCTTTAATGTTGCTAATGCGCACTGACTCCGCCCCAACAACCCATTTGTTGCTATAGTTTCTCCTGCCAACAATTTTACTTTCAAACTTTCTACAAATTTTGCAAGCAAGCTTTGTTATTTTGGCCCCAGACACCTCACAATCAAACCAAGACATAGCCTGAAACTCTTTGTCCAGCTCATTTTGCCACTTTTTAAATGTTGAGTGAGAAACACACCTTCTCTTAGAAGGTCCAGGTCTAGCTTCAGCATCTTTGGAGTAGCGCTTCATTGATAACAAGCACAAGCTACAAAAGAAGCTGCAGCTAATAGAAAGTTTTTTTTTGCTGACAACAGGAAATAAACTTACCGAAGAGATAGTAGATTTCTTGGACACAACCATACAAGCCTAACAAGTAGCCCAAACGACTCCGCGCACGCAATACGGACTCCCAATTTCTGAAGAAACGAAATTGCTGATTCAGCACAATCGGAAGGATCACGCGACCGACTTAATTATTGCTTCCAGGCGCCCGTGTCGCGTATCGCGTTTTCCCAGCGAGTGAGAAAACTTTATTTCTGGTTCTTTTTGATGCAACATATTTTGGCCGGACACAATGACTATGCATATCATGGATTGTGCGGTCCAAATCAAGTTTTGTACGGTAATTGACCGATGTCCGCATGTTATTTTTAGCTCTGCACAAACACGCTCTTTTTCTACTCACACACACAAACACACTCTTTTTCATCTCACATGCACACACGCACACACTCTTTTTTCTACTCACATACACTAACACTCTTTTTCTATACACACACAAACACGTTCTTTTTCTACTCACACACACAAACACACTCTTTTTCTACTTACACGCACACACAAACACGCTCTTTTTCTACTCACACACACAAACACGCTCTTTTTCTACTCACACACTCAAACACACTCTTTTCATCTCACACGCACACACGCACACACTCTTTTTTCTACTCACACACACTAACACACTCTTTCTCTACTCACACACACAAACACACTCTTTTTCATCTCACACGCACACACAAACACACTCTTTTTTCTACTCACACACACAAACACACTCTTTTTCTATTCACACCCACAAACACACTCTACTCACACACACAAACACACTCTTTCTAAGAAGAACTGGTGGCAGGGACTACTATGTGTGGGAACAGTATACATACTTGACCTTCATGAATCCATCGACCTTGTAGCCATAACCAACACGCACACACAAACACCCTCTTTTTTCTGCTCACACACAAACACTCTTTTTTCTGCAGATAATTAACTTATCCTTGCCTTTCTCTGTAGCTCCTCCCTTTTTCAGCCGCTTGCAATTTTAAATGTGCATGCAGTCTTTGTTCTGTTCCAGTTAATGGATGATTCGAATGATTGATGTTCAGATAACTGATGTTCCACTGCACATGTATATTTAACACACAAACATACACTCTGTTGTCAGGTTATTACAAGGAGCTAGCCTAGTGTCAGAAATAGCACTCCAGTTGGTGATGGGTGCATTATCATCTAGCAATATAGACCTATTGGACTAATACTTCTCTACTACCAACACACACTGGGGAACACTTACCGTGCCATCATTTCAGTGAGAGCTGGTCAAATGCGCTTCCAGTGCGATTGAGGTCAAATGCGCTTCCAGTGCGATTGAGGTCAAAGGTGAAGTTCAGCCTTTCTGCACAAAAGGTCGTTATATTAATTCTATTCGCGTGATTCTTGGTATCTTATGAATCTACTTTACATTTTGGGTGTGGTGGGTGAGAGATAAAACAGAAAATGTGGGGAACGCCCAATTTTGGACAACAGTAGAATCTAGTCTGTAAGCCAGTTATGGCAGAAAGCCAGCCGCGAGTTCCTACTGAGGATGAGGTGAGCACATAGCTAATCCCTAGCTGATTAATAGATCGAGTGTTTGACTTGCCTAGTCACTAGATCCATTGTTTGTTTATTAGATCCAGTCTTTTTCACTGGCCCACTGTTTGTATAGATAACTTTTACAAAAGGTTTGAAAGAAGGGAAAACACTGCTACCTACACACATGCCAAGTGAATTTCAAGGATATAATTTTTCCAAGAACTGAAATAAAAGAAAGAGATAAATTAAACTCTGACCATGCATTCGATAAAACTATAGGCATCAGCAACTGGAAAAATAGAGGGGAATATATGTCTGAGCATGCTCATAAAAATACTAACAACTGGAAAAGAGAGGGAAACTAATGTCTGAGCATGCTCACAACAAATACACTGGCAACTGGAAAAAAGAGGTAAAAGTCATGTTCCTGAGCATGCTCTTGAAAATAAACACCAGGTTCTTTTTATGAGCATGCTCAGACATGACTTTCCCTCTCTTTTTTTAGTTGCTAGTGTGTTTTTGTGATAGTTAGACAAGACTATCCCTCTCTATTTGCTATAGTTTGTAACTATTTTACTCTAGTCATTTGAAGTCTATAATAGTTTGTTCCATTTGAAGTCTAATTTGTTCCAGAAATACGGTAAGTTGTGTGTTAATTAAGATTATGTTTTTGTAATTTTTTAATGTGTATGTTCATGTGTTAGAATTTTTATAATCAACACAGCAGGTTTCTTTCGAAAAGAAAAAAAGCTTTTTTTGCATTTTTTTTCCATTTGACTAAACAGTTGGTACCACTACATGAAATGTTTAACAGTCAAGTTTTCATTTCTGTTGATTTACTGCCAAAAGCTAGAAACTCTTCCACAGCTATATCAGCAAGCTAAGGCCTTGTACCACCTTCTAAATGCTATAGGGATCATGCTAAACAGCTTGCACAGCAACAACAAAACTGACTCGCTTCAATTAAGCAGACTGACTGTATTTTTGCTGAACTTGCTGTTCTGACAGGTCCCTACTTCTTAGTCTTTCTACCAGCTACAGTTGGGTCTCTAGAAATAAGAATATCTAAGACACTGATGGCCCCAATATTTAAAATAGCATCTTTTTTTTTTTCATTCCTAGAAGTGATGCATGCAGTAAACAGTGAAGATTAAAACATTAACATCGTCGAACCGAAAAACTATATACTTTATCAACTACCATATCGTTTTGTTTCTTTTTTCTACTATAGCTCCTTCTGTGCAAAAAAAATCATTCTACTAAACAAAATTGAAAACCTATTTTTTCTGGTGCCTACTGTACATTATTTTAGCACAGGAAGAAACAACACATTCTCTTATTATGTGTTTGGATTATCGTGTAGTTATTGTGTGTTTGTGTGCACATATTTACGCATTGTACCAGTTGTATGTTTGTGTGTTTGTTTATTTTAAATTTCTCAGCATTGTTTTTTACTATTTCATTTATTAAAATATTATTGTACTATATTTAATCATTGTGTGAGAAATTGTATGTTTGTGTGTTAGCATGTCATAGAGTTGCTGTTATCATTGCTGATATAGGAATAAATTTGTTTGTGTGTTTGTCTATAAGATATTTGTAGTCTTATAATGTTTGCATGTTAAAGTCTCATTTAAATAGCACTTAGTGCTGTTTGTTTGTGTGTTTGTTTATTTATCACTTTAATTATATATTTATTTGTTTGTATTTAGAGAGATCTCCATCCTCCAGTCTCACTTCACTGGGAGCACTGCCATACATGGAGTGAGAATGTCGAGCCTGTACAATGTGCAGTACTACATGATAAACTGCTAGTTATGCATTCTAATTATCGCACACTTCACATCTCTACTGACCTTCACTCATGGACTACTACTGATGCACCATATATAGACTCGTCCCTAACTTCCTACCAGTCTAAGTTTGTATTGGTTGGTGGAGTACATCCCTCCACTATTGAACCCACTAACTCTCTGTTGACTAGTACTACTGGTCTAGACTGGAAGCCATCGCTACGTGCCATGCCTACTCGTCGCTCCTGGACATCATCAGTTAGTGGAGGATCACCAGAGGTCCTGGTCGTGGCTGGTGGGTGTGACTCACGTGACGAGTACTTGGACGTAGTGGAAGTTCTACTCAACGACCATTGGACGACTGCAGACTCACTTCCTTATTCATGCAATGACATGCGATCAACATTCCATGAAGGCAACTTCTACTTCACAGGAGGAGAAGACAAGGAGAAGATTCTATTTATATGCAGTCTAGAGTCTATCAAAGCATCTGCTAGTAATGGCAGGACAAGAAGACAAACAATATGGAGGACAGTAACCACACTTACTAAGATCTTCGCTATCGTCTCCTGTGTATCGAATCTAATCGGCATCGAAATCAATTCTACCATTAGCAGTTACTCCAACAAGACAGAGGAGTGGATTGAGACTACTAGTGAGGGAGATAGACAAGATAGTGTATGGATAGCTACTGCAGTCTTGTCTACTGGACAGTTGCTGGTTGCTAATAGCGATGGAGTATACAAAGAAACTCTGTCAGGTTAGTGTAAGTAAATAGCAGCATCTCTAGACAGCCATCTTGCCTTCAGTGATATTGGCTTCTCTTTAGAATGTCCCATTTATAGATTGTATGGGAACTAAAGTTAGGTATTAAAACTTGTACTATAGTATAACTAGAATATTATTATTTATTATTGTGTTAATTATGTTAAAACTAAATATTTATTGTATTAATTATGAATTTATAATAAGTAAGGTAATTGATTGTCTTTGCCAAAATTGCAAGTGCTGGAATGCAGCTGCTTCTACTGGCAGCTGCTTCTACTGGCTTAGCTCCAGGCTTTAAAACCAGCTGCCCACACTTTGTATTGCTGGAGCCAGCTAATGGTGGTACTGGCACAGTGTGTATGTTACTTCATGTATAGTATAACCAATGGGACCTTAATACCTGTAATTAGTGTTTTATTTGCAATATTTTATAATTCCTATTTTATTTATGTTCAATAGTTTTCAAGTATGAAGATGCATACAAACACTTCATTGTTTCCAAAGAAGTGTTGGAGCTTCTGTCTTTAAAGTTTATGTCCCTTGGTCCTCCAAGACAAGGCAAGAGTACAACTCTCAGGAGAATTCAAAAAGAGATCATAGATCTTCTGTCAGCAAAAGAAGAGGAGCAGATTCATGGCAGCACAGGCACAGTACATTGTTGCTCCAATATGCTAGTCCAAGGCAAGTCTGATCCAACTACAGCAGAAATAACCACAAAGTGGACCATTGTAAAGAATCTCATTGAGGAAGCTTCTCTACTCTTTCACACTCTCAAAGATAGTTTTCATATTGAATCCACTTCTGAGGCTACAGCTGATTCCCATAGAGGTAGTGACACCAGGGCAGAGGTCAGTCAGGCTAGCAGTACATGGCAGTCTTACTCTGTGGAAGAGCCACCAAATAAGCGACCCAGGCATAAGGAAATCACTCCACTCTCAACAGCACATGACCAACCAACCGATCAGGCAGTATCATCACCAGATTATTCTGAAATAGCTGCCATATTCGAGACAGTGTCCAAGCAAACACACTTTGCAGGAAATGTGAAACATTCTTTTAAAGCTTTTTTGAGAATGGAGGACACCGGAGGTCAGCCTGAGCTGATGGACATGCTACCAGCACTCACCATAGGACCTGCCCTCTACTTCCTATTCTTTAGCTACAAGTTCCAACTAGATGAGGAGTATCGGGTCTTTTATCAGAGAGCTTCAGGAGAGACAACTGCACCAGAGAAATCTGAGTTTACTCTGCAAGAGATGCTTTTGCGTACTCTGGCCAGTATATCTTGCTTAAGTTCCTCCACCCATCTTCAACCTCTACCAGGACCAGACAACTCAGCCATTGGTGAGATACTGGAGTCCTCCAAGTCAGTAGTGTATATCGTGGGTACTCACAAAGACAAGGTTTCTGAGGAAGTCATCGCAACAGTCGACTCACAGCTTCAAAGAGTGATTCGAGACACTGACTCCTACAAAAAAGGCATAGTTCAGTTCTGCTCAAAAGACAAGCTTGTTGTTTCTTTAGACAACATGGGAGGCGGAGTAGAAGAGATCCACCACTTGCATCAGCTACTGGAGAATGCCATGGAGAAACACTTTAATAAGCTGAAAATTCCAGCTGTGTGGCTTCTGTTCAGCTTGTGTCTTCGCATGAGAGAAGTGAGGACAGCCAGCCTGGAAACCTGCTTGGCCTTGTCCCATGCCTTCAATATGACACCCTACGAGACCAAAGCAGCTCTGTGGCTTCTTCACCACCATGCCGGTGTTCTGATGTACTTCCCCAGTGTGCCTGGTTTGGAGGACCTGGTCATCATTGACATCCAGGTAGTGTATGACAGTATCACTGGTGTCATTCTTAAAGCCATGAGCTTTGATAGCGTAGGTCAGGCCACATCTGAGAGATTCAGGAAGACAGGTCGATTCTCTATGACAGATTTGAAGACAGCTACAGCTGACATTTTAGGAGATCTGATTCCACCAGAGCAACTGGTAGCTTTGCTTGCATATCTTCACTTGATAGCTGAGATTGCGTCAGTCGAATCTTCTGATACTAAATCAGATATAGAAGAGGAGAAAGAATACATCATGCCTTGCGTGTTAGAAAACACTAGTGCAAAAGAACTTGACCAATTCCACAAAGAATCTTGTAGCTCAAGTCTTATGGAGCCTCTCTTGATATACTTCAGTAGTGGGTTTACTCCTATGGGACTCTTTCCTGCTGCAATGACAAGTCTTGTATCCAACAAGTCCTTCACTTTCATTGGAGAAGGAGTCAAGAATAATATGGTGCACTTTATGTACGGATCTAAACAAATTTGTGTAACATTTATATCTCGATGCAAATATTTTGAAGTCGTAGTTTCGTGTGATTCTACTTTCCAAGACTCCATTCACCATGAATGTGCTGCTCTAAAACAAGAAATAGAAGACACTCTAAAGAAAGCTAGTTCCAGAATGAACTACAACAGCTCCATGGACTACCAGTTTGCCTTTGACTGTCGTTCACATGATGGAGGGAATCATCTTGGGAGAGTTCATGAAGTAGAGACCATTCCTTCAGTCATGAAGTGTTTCAACCATTCACAAGGAATTGCACTTCAGAATAGACATCTCATTTGGTATGGACAGGTATGTAGAAATAGACTTGTGTATTCTAACTTGCAATAGCTAACATTTATTTTATTTGGTTTTAGAAATATGAGAAGCAAGATCCTGTAGTAGAGGTCTCTGAAAGTAAGTCAAGTAATTGTTTTTATTTGGTTTCATTATAAATGTTTTATTAATAGGTGGCAATAACTTGAGTATATTTCTGAGTGTGTATCCTGACTTGGTCCTCTCAGTGAAGCACTGTGTTATGACAGTAGCTGATCACTGCTACAGTATTGGACTCATTTCTCCTGACATGTATGACCAGCTCCTTCAACGTCAGAACTGGATTGATGTAGAGAAGACAAGGAACCTTCTGAGTAGCATTCGTACAGTCTTATCAACTAGACCTACTGCCCTCAAGGAGTTTGTTACTGTATTGTCTCAAGTGGACTATTGTAGACAAGTGGCAGATAAAATACAGCAACGGCTCCAGTAAGTATAGTTATTATTGTAGTATTTGAATTATTGTATTCTTTGTGTAATAGAATTGCTATGGATTGAATTCATCAACATTACATGGACATACATTTTGGCACATTTATATACTTTATATATCATATCCCATATTTGAAATTTACACATTGTCAACTTTTTTTTGGATAATTCTATTATAACAATTTAATTATAACTTCAAATTTCTGCTTCATTTGTTAACTCCCACACAAAATATTATTGTTTACAAACATAATCAATTCTTAATAGAACAAGAGAAAGTAAAGGAAAGTATGTGAATTTGCTCAGAGTTTAGCCAGTTGTTGCTGTATCTAATTTGGCCACTGTCTCCAAGTGACCACGTCTGGGACGTCGGCTATCTGCATACATGTGTGCAAGGGGCGTGTCCTGACACACTCCCATACACCATGCAAAAATTTGAGTATACTGATGTGGAAGTAGGGGTGTATAATATAATAATACACTGAGTATACTCTTGTATTACTGATGCAGAACTTAGTATGTATAACAGAAATATGACATTATGATATTCATATGTGTACTGGGTGTGTATTACTAAACAATACACTGCTTATACAGCTATATGTATTACACAAGCTCAGGTAAGTATTACTGAATACTCGGTGTATACAGTTGTGTGTATTACTAGGATATACATATTATGCTTAGGTATGTATTACTCAGCTCATACAAGTTGTGTGTACTAAGATATACTTACTTACACTTAGATATGTATTACTGAATAATACGCTGCTTGTCGGTACGTGCTTTTATTGAGGAAACTATTACCAGGCATCTACACTGCTTGAAAGTGCTTGTTTTACTAAATTGAGGGAACTATTACACTAAAGATTTACTGTATAGTTTACTCATTTTAGTAAAACATACTTAGTTTTACTTGACAGGAAACCTTGTAGTTTTACAGGTCTGTTTTTTTACACCTTTGTTTTACACATGGTGGTGGTCCAAATGTTGTTAGTTAACTATTAAATGCATTTAACTAATTGTTTTTAGTTAACTTCTTGCATTATATTATTAAACAAAATTAGAAAGCTAGGAACTGTTAAGGATAACAAATGGCTGATGACTAATTGAAGAAGAATCCCTCATAAGCACCAGCATATCCAGTGTGCATGCCACTGCACAGTTTTATAACTGGTGTAGTTTTTTACTTGATCACTCAGGTCCCAGGTCCTTCCAGAGAAAGACACAATTAGATAGTGACCCCACCTTGAGTATATAATGTCTCTCCAACGGCACTGATGAAAATGTAGCTACGTTAAATATTGGTTAGGCGGATCAATTGCATTAGACGGACCCGCCTCGCGATTAAAAGTGCGAGTTTAATGAATGCGATATTCGCGCACTACGCGCACTTTAGTTATTATTTAACGCACTTTTTAAACATTTTTACCGCCATTCTTACCACTCATTTGGCGGTCATTTTTACCACATTTACCGCACTTGGCGGGCTTTGCACAACAAAATAAGAGTAGCATAATTGAGAAGCCGTACAAGTTTACCTGGAAGTTTTAGAGAAGCCCTACAAGTTTACACAAGGTAGTACATGTTGCTAGATGGCTCTTAGCCTTATCCAATTAGGACCCACTATATTTGGAGATGTTAAGGACTTAATTACCTACTTGCAAGGTGAAATAGAATTTAAGTACGATGTTTAGCTTTCAATTGAATTAATATTATAAGGTAAAGGACTTTTAGCTACCGCAAAGTGTTGTCCTAGCTGTGGAACTCCCATGTCCTTGCAGTATCGAGGAGACATTATGGACAAATACCGGTAATACAGCATATTGTAAATTGTTTATACAAAAAATATGAATACATTTAATAAGTGATTTCATCGTTGTGATCAGGTGGAGATGCACAGTGAGGTCCTGCAAAAAGTCAACCTCACTAAGAGTGGGTACTTTTTTTGAAAGCACGCGTGTACCTCTACAAAAATTTATGATTTTGATTTATTGGTGGGTTCGGCAGTATCCAGTGACTCAAGCAGCCAGTGAATGTGAGGTTTCCAATAAGGTCGCAGTTGACACCTATCAGTGGCTACGAGAGATATGTAGTTGGCGCCTATTGAACCATGATGACATGACACTGGGTGGTTCAGGTCCTGTTCACCCAAATGTGGTCCAGATTGACGAGTCTTGTTTTTCCCATAAGCCCAAGGTACTTTGTCATACTTGTTGTTCTTTTGAATAAATGTAATAACTCAACCATAGCATCATCGTGGACACTCTCCTCCATCTCCCGTATGGGTTTTTGGCATGGTAGACACTAGCCATACACCAGCATTGGGCATCCTGGAGGTAGTTGACCAGAGAAATGCGGCAACGTTACTCCCCATCATCCAACGTCATACCAAGCCAAGAACAGAAATATGGAGCGATGAATTGGCAGCATACAATAACGTAACTTCTCTTCCCAATGTATCATCTCATAGTACAGTAAATCATTCCCTCCATTTTAGGGATCCAGTAACTGGAGTACATACAAACAACATTGAAAGTTACTGGAACCGAGTAAAAATAAAATTGAAAAAAATGAGGGGATGCCATCGCCATCAACTTTAGATGAGTTCATGTGGTTTGAACGACATGGCAAGACTCCCCGACAGGCTTTTGACAGTATTTGTAGAGACATTGCATTAAAATATCCCGTATAATAACACAGTAAACACAGTAACATTCATACCATTTCTTGCAGAATAGATACCTCCACACCCATAATCCTTTAATAGCTACTGAAAACCTATCCTCCAGACATAACTGGTAGTGGGCAAAGCACCCTGAAACAATGGGCTTGTGGTAAGGCTAGCAGTGAATGCACTCATTTCGATACACTTTATATGTGCCTATAACCAAATGCCATTCATCCCACTTCTTTCTAAATAGATAGCTAGTGAAAAACATTCATCCAGGGCACAACCTACCTTTCATACCACTTGAAAACCATTCTTCCTTGTAGCTACTGTATAAAGTCATCCAGCACCAGCACACTAAATTTCCCACTTCTTTACTTTTTTACTTGCGTTAAATATGACTAAAGTGCAAAGTGCAAATGTTTAAAAAGTGCGTTAAATATGACTAAAGTGCGCGTAGTGCGCGAATATCGCATTCATTAAACTCGCACTTTTAATCGCGAGGCGGGTCCGTCTAATGCAATTGATCCGCCTAGGATCAATTGCATGCATTCTATATTTAGTTATTTCTATGTCATCCTTATTTGGTCGTGTGTCATGTGTTCAGTTGTTGATAGGTGTTGAGTGTCAGTTCTCGTGACTGTAATCTTGTTGTGCGTGCTTGTGCCTGCATCGCAGCTCGAACTCTACGCTGCAATGCAGGAAGTGACTTCATCTTATGTCATGTTGTGGGCGTAGCCCCGTGTTACTATTTAAGCATTGTCTGTCAGTCCACGTGTTCAGTTATTCCATGTCCCAACTTTGTGATAGACCTTTTATATAATTCTGTCAAGGGATTTGGGGTAACTCTGGTGGCAGCGGATACCTGCGTTGTCCCTCTGTGTGTGATTATATGAATAACTTGAGTCTGAGGGCAGCGCATTCCCCATTCGACCCACAATTGGCGGCAGTGGTGGTGCTTCACGTCATTCGAGTGATCTGGTGGTGCCTTTAGACGTCTGGATTCTTCCGTGCATACTTGACTCCTTGGAACTGTTGGACTGCCGAGTTAACATTCGGGCCTTCACGACATAGAGCCAATCATTTGTTCAGAAGTTTCACAGGGTTTTGATTGTGTGATATCTTTGGTTGCTGACGATTTTGTGATTCATTGTGTGTGCTGTTGTTTGTTTCTCTGTGTTCAGGTCGCTGGTGTGGATGAGCCGGAGAGAGAGGAAAGACAGAGCTTGTAAACTGAAACATAGAGTGGACTCAGGCATTGAGAACGGGTCAGACAGTTCGTATGGTGTACTGACAAGTAAGGTGAGAGTCCAAAAGAGTAGTAAGGGTGCTGGGAAGTCTGGGGACGTGTCCCACTCGCTTAGTAGTGTTGATAGTGAGTCAGTTTGTAGTGAGAGTTCTTTAGTCGTGTCTAAGAAGCCTTTGGTCTTGACGAGACAACTGAGTGCTATTAGTGAGAACTCAGATATTGATATGGATGAGTATTCGAATGAGTCTAGATATTTGGAGGAAAATAGTTCGCCCAGAAGGGTGGGTAGTGTTCATCAGGATGGTGAAGATTATGTTAACCCAGGTAGGGGTGATGAGAATAGTCAGAGTGTTGGGGACGGTGATTCAGACCTCATGAGGACGTTTGTGCGTTCTTTCACTGAGGCAATGAGAAATATGGGGCCCTCGGGTGGGGCCTCAGGTGTCAGTGTAGGGGGTGATTTGACCAGACAGATTGCTGCTCTAGCGCCTCACAAAGACGGTACTGACATTATGAAGTTTATCAAGAAGCTGGAGGCAGACCTCGCTGATCTAGGCTGCCCCAGAGCTCGTTACAAAACCGTCTTGCTGCAAAAGCTTCAGTCAAAAACCAGCATTGCTTGTGTTGCTTCTATAGATAGAGGAAATACGTCGTACGCTGAGCTGAAGGAGCTGCTTATAGAAGGGTTGGGCTCTAGCAAAACTGCATTGGGTATAAAACTGATTGAGGATTTTTCGTCTGCTACGAAATCTATGAATTCGCTGGAGTCCTATGCTTACCTCAAGGGACTGGTAGATTCGGTCGACATAACTGTGAACAAGACAGAGGTGCTGCTGTTTTTCACCAAGGCTATCTTCCGAGCCTCGCGTCCAGCTAGTCAGCGCATGCTGATGGATGCGCATGAGGTTGGGTCCTTCAAGGACCTCAACCGAGTAGCACTGTCCTTTCAAACGGCCGAACCAGAGACCCCTGTTGTGAGACAGAACCGCAGTCCTAATTATAGTACTGGGTTTAGAGGCATTAAGTGTTATGTATGTCACAGATTTGGGCATAGGGCCTATGACTGTCGTTTCAGATCTAACAATGAGCAGGGTGGTGGTGTTCCGAGAGTCGTGTGTTATTCTTGTAATGAGCCGGGACACAAGGTCCCTGAGTGTCCGTATAGAAACAGGACTAATGGTGGCAATAATAGCAAGTTTGAGAGTAAATTGGATAATAAGAAGGTGGATGTGAAGAAAGGGAGTCGCACCTACAATGCCAGCCTGGTAGCTGTCCAGGAGGGTGCATCCCATGTAAAGGGTATGGTTAATGGGATGGATTGTCTCATTGTTCCCGACACGGGAGCTGAGATTACAATTGTTCCCGGGTGTTTGGTGTATGAAAACCAACTGTTGGATGAGAGAGTGAGAGTGAAGGGGTGGAATGGTATGACCAAGACACTCCAAACAGCAGAGGTGGATTTTGAATATGGAGGCAAGTCCTTCATGTCTGTTGTTGCTGTTGCCCATGAGGACGATTTGTGTCACAAAGTATTGTTTTCAGTCCCCATGGATGGCTCTATGGCGTCCTGCCTTCTTCTGGACGCTGCCTCGAGTGCTCCTCCCACGGCACGAGGGGCAGGGCATCCCGATGATACCTCGGGCGTTCAGACATCACCCCAGGGTGATGCTGGCTCTGCTACTACCCCGCGGGAGGCTTGTAAGACCTCCCAGGGCTCTGGTAGCACCCAGAGAAGTGCATCCGTCAATGCCATTACTAGATCAAAGAGAGAGAGTGTGAGAAAGAGTAAGATTGCAAAAAGTGTTTCTGATGTGTCTGATGCCAATCCTGTGAGCTTCAATCGGGAGTGTGAGAGACTGGCTCGGATTGATACAGGTTTTGAGTTGAATGCTGGGAAGAAGAAGGATGGTGTTGCTTCGGTTGTTGATTGTGATGCTTCGGGTGCTGGGCTTGGTTTAGATTCTGAAGAAATTATGGATGATGTGCAGTTGAGCCAGGTCTCTCTTCCCGTTGTTGTCGATTCCGAGGATGTTGTTTCTGATATTGTTTGTCCCAGTGCATGTGAAAACTCTGGTGTTGATTCTGTTGTGTCTGATATTAAATGTGATGATTCTTTGACCCACATCAGGTTCCTAGCTGACAAGTCCATGAATGGCTACTCGTGGTCGGACAATGGTCTCCTTGTCCACAAGTCTGTGGATGAGGCAGGGAATGAGTGTGTTAAGTTAGTTCTCCCACAGTCTAAGCGTACCAAAGCTCTGAGACTGGCACATGATAACACTGCTCACATCGGTGTTCGTGGGATGAGGCGTATGTTGGGTTCCAGGTTTGTATGGCCTGGCATCCATGGAGATATAGTGAAATATGTCAAAAGTTGTGATGTTTGTCTGAGGTTAAATCGGTCGGGGAATAAGAAAGCCCTAATGGTCGAGCGGAAAATTTTGAGTGTGCCGTTCGAGTCTGTGGCCGTTGACCTCGTTGGCCCCCTCCCTAAAGGGAGGCGTGGTGCCAAATATTTGTTCACTTATGTGTGCATGGCGAGCAGGTGGCCAGACGCAGTTCCCATGAGGACGGCGTCGGCTGAGGAAGCAGCTCAGTCCTTTATGCAGATCATCTCTAGGACTGGCATCCCACTTAGGGTCCTGTCAGACCGTGGGACGATCTTCCTGTCCAAACTTATGTCTAACTTGTTTTCCATGCTGGCTATCGATTCTGTTAAGACTTCCCCATACAGACCTCAATCGAACGGTGTTGTAGAGCGGCTCTACAGGACCCTGAAGCCGATGTAGGCTAAGGCCCTGGACGCTGGTTTCGATTGGGTCGAGTTTCTCCCATTGGCTCTGTTCGCCATCAGGCAGATACCCAACCGGGACGTTGGATTTTCCCCTCACAGATTAGTGTTCGGGAGGGAAGTAGCTGGTCCCCTAGATCTGCTGTATCATGGGTGGAAAGATAATGTGTTTGAAGGATTGGATGTGGAAGAGTGGCTTGTTAAATTGCATGACCAACTTAGTACCCTGCATGACGTGGCCTGTGCCACCGAAGCCAAACAGAGTGATGGCCGTGCGTGTACTTACAACAAGGGGAAAAGTGATCGTTGTGTCAATGTAGGTGATAAGGTTTTGTTGAGAGTTCCGGGCCTCCATGCTACCCTCCAGGCTTCATGGGAAGGGCCTTATGATGTCATAGAGAAAGTCTCCCGAGTGACCTTTAAGGTTGCGAAAGGAGAGGGGCATCCTGTGAGAATTGCCCATGTTAACAATCTGAAAGATTATGTCGCCAGACCTTTGCATGTCTGTGCCGTGACCCTAGTAGCTGAAGATAAGGGCATTGAGGAATCCTTGTTGAGTGGCTCTCCGTTATTGTCACCGGACAAGTGTCCTGGTTACAATGCGAAAGTACTGGAGACTGTGTTGAGAGATTTGTCTGACCACTTTAGTGTGTCCCCTGGTCTGTGTTCGAATGCAATGTGTAAAAGAGTGTTGTCTGAGCACGCTGTTCCTGTCTCTCAGCAAGGTAGGAACATACCAGTGGGTATAGAGAAGGCTGTGTCGGATGAGATTGACAAACTAGTAAGGGAGGGTATTATCGTCAAATCTAACTCTTTGTGGTCTTCCCCGTTAGTACCGGTTAGGAAGAAAGATGGTTCGGTTAGGCTGTGTGTGGACTTCCGCCAGCTGAACCTGGTGACCCCCCTGGTTAGATATTGGGTCCTCTCTTTGGACGAAATCCTCCTGAGAGTGGGTAACTGTACTTGTTTGACTACTCTGGACCTCACTGCAGGTTTTCATCAAATAGAGATGGATCCAGAGTCCAGTGAACTGACGACCTTTGTATGTCCCTTGGGCAAGTATCGTTATGTTCGAATGCCCTTCGGGCTGAAAAATGCTCCGGCTGTTTTTCAAGCGGCTGTTGAGTGTGTCCTTGAACCTGTAAAGAGTGTTTGCTGCAACTATATAGATGACGTAGTCATTTTTAGTCGTAATTGGAAGAGTCATTTGATTGATATTAAGAGTGTAATTGAGTGCTTGGGTGTAGCTGGTTTAAAAATAAAGAAGAGGAAATGTGTGTTTGGGAGGCGTTACTTGACATATTTGGGCCATAGGATTGGGGGTGGAGGCATGTCTATCCCAGAGAGTCGAGTGAAAGCATTACAAGAGTTTGTTAGGCCGAAAACCAAGAGAGATATGCGTGCCTTCCTAGGGGCAATGTCTTACTATAGACGCTTTATCAAAGGCTTTGGTAATTTATCTTCTCGCCTGACTCCTGCAACCTCTCTCCGGGCTCCACATCTGGTGACTTGGACTGGAGGGATGGACTCTGCGTTCCGTGAGTTGCAGTCTTTGTTATGTGGCCATGTGATGTTATATACTCCTAGCCCTGATGATGATTTGAAACTGTATACTGACGCCTCTGGCGATGGGATTGGCGCATGCCTACACTGTGTTCGTGATGGTGAGGAATTGCCTATTGCATTCTTCAGCAGACAACTTAGGCCTGCCGAGAAAAACTACACTATGTCGGAATTGGAGAGTCTGGCCATTGTGGCAGCCATCAGACATTTTGAGCGACTTGTGTATGCCAAGCCTCTGGAAGTCATCACTGACCACAAGGCTTGTTTGGCTTTGCTGACAGGGAAGGGTTTGAACAAACGGCTCCTGCGATTCGCCCTTGCCCTTCAAGATAGACCTATCGTGTTGACATATAGACCGGGATCTCAACATGGGAATGCGGACGGATTCTCGAGACAGTCCTGGAATGTAGAAGAGATCAAGAAGACGGATCCAGACCCTGGGTTATCAGCTCGTCCCATGGCTCCGAGCTTAGCGGGGGGAACTGTGGGTCTGGAGGATAGTGGAGTGGGCATGGCAGCAGCCACGCCCACCTGAACATTGAACATTTTTCATTTATTTAGTTTTCATGTATTTTGTCTTAATTGTATGCATTCTATATTTAGTTATTTCTATGTCATCCTTATTTGGTCGTGTGTCATGTGTTCAGTTGTTGATAGGTGTTGAGTGTCAGTTCTCGTGACTGTAATCTTGTTGTGCGTGCTTGTGCCTGCATCGCAGCTCGAACTCTACGCTGCAATGCAGGAAGTGACTTCATCTTATGTCATGTTGTGGGCGTAGCCCCGTGTTACTATTTAAGCATTGTCTGTCAGTCCACGTGTTCAGTTATTCCATGTCCCAACTTTGTGATAGACCTTTTATATAATTCTGTCAAGGGATTTGGGGTAACTCTGGTGGCAGCGGATACCTGCGTTGTCCCTCTGTGTGTGATTATATGAATAACTTGAGTCTGAGGGCAGCGCATCCCCCATTCGACCCACAGCTAGCTTCTCTACTAAATGACACCAATCCTGATTGGCTTCCAAGTCTCAACCTAGGCCACAGCAGAGAAGTTTGTGAGGACAAAGCTAAAGCTGCAGAGGAGCGGTGGATAAGGGCCAAATCCAGGGAGTCTTTAAAAGACAACAGGCCAATCTTGCTTTCTGAAGCTACTGAAAGTGGTTCTTGTAATAGCAATGAAGGTCAGGTAACTCAAGCAACTTGTCAAACTGATTTGACTTCGACAATCATGAATAAAAAAGATGAGGAACTTTTAAAATGTAAGCGACAGATATCCATTTTGCAAGCTGAAATATTAGTGCTGAAGGAAATGATGCAAACATTCACTGAAAAAGATTTCATCAATGATGAAGAATGTGTAAAATTCTATACTGGATTACCGAATTTTAAAGTATTAAAAACACTATTCGAATTTATTTGTTCACCTTGTAGTGGAAATACAAAACTGAACCCTTTTCAAGAATATGTAATGACACTCATGAAACTTCGCCTTGATAGTCCATACAAAGATTTAGCGTATCGGTTCGGAGTATCAGTAACTACAGTGTCTCGTGTTTTTTCTAAGTGGCTTACACTTATGGATACTGTATTGCGATCCTTAATTATCTGGCCTGATCGGGATAGCTTGTGGAAGACTATGCCAAAATGTTTTAGGAGTTCATTTGGAAAAGATGTAGCTGTTATTATCGACTGTTTTGAAGTGTTTATTGAGCGCCCTTCCAATCTGCTGGCCAGAGCAATAACATGGTCCTCCTACAAACATCATAATACCGTGAAGGTTTTGATTGGTATTACCCCGCAGGGAACAGTTTCATTTATTTCTGAAGCTTGGGGTGGCAGGGTTAGTGATAAATTTCTCACTGAGTCCAGTGGAATACTTGATTGCTTGCTGCCAGGAGATATTGTTCTTGCCGATCGCGGTTTTAATATATCTGACAGTATCGGAATGATGCAAGCAAAGCTTCATTTTCCAGCATATACCAAGGGTAAAAGTCAGTTGAGTCCATTGGAAGTAGAAGAAACTCGAAATATCGCCAATGTACGGATTCATGTGGAAAGGGTTGATAGGTGCTGTGCGCCAAAAGTACAGCATACTGAGAGGGACAATTCCAGTGGACTTTTTAATAAAAAAAAAAGAAGATACTTCCCCACAGGTTGATAAAATTGTACGAGTAGCTTGTGCCCTTTATAATGTTTGTGATTCAGTTGTACCTTTTAATTGATTACATATAGCCATTATCATTCAAACTTCACTAATAACTTTGTTCATATATAACAGTTGTAAATTTATTACAGTCATGCTATTATCATAATAATAATAATAACAAAAATTATAATATTAATAATAAATTGTGCTGCACATTGTAATAGTAACAATATACATAATATAGCAACAATAACAATACATTTAAATATGGATGAATCAAATGTTTGCTAATTCAGTTTAACTTTTTTCTTTTCTTTAACCCTGGAAGAATGCGGCAAGATGGACAGTACCATTTACCTTTAGGTACAGATTTGATTTTTAGGCAATCTAGATGAAACCACTCTATTTTACAATCAGGATTGTCACATGCGATCATGTCACCATATTTCGGACCGTTGCAGTAACAATATACTTGAGATGTAGAAGCAACCTGTGAACAATGCTCAGATCTATTTGAATGTTCTACCTCCAATGAAGCTGAACTGGTGCCTTCGTTGTCTTTTGTACCAATCTGAGGTCTTGAGTACCAGCGACCTAAAACTTCTGGTAGTAAGCACACTTTAAAAAAATGTAAAAGCGTTCTCCAAACAACTTGTCCATAAAGTGACATCTGGAACAATTCTTTCAACATGCATGCTAGGATTTTTCATGCCATCTGGAAATGTGCAGACAACCAAGTCACAATATGTCACATAGCAGACAAAAATTTGAGTTTGGATTTGGTAGTAATAGGAGTGACTTTGATTTAAACGTAAATTACCTTCTGAGTCCTTACTTAAGCAAAAACCTTTTTTGTCACCAACTATACTAGTTAGATCTTCATTACGAATGCAATAAGGACATTTTATTTCCAGAACTCCCTTCCCACAACACTTACAATTGACCTTTCCGTCTGGCGAAGCTCCAATATGCGGCCACTGAGGATTAATACACAAGCCAGAGTTTGCAACGGAAAATTTTTCATGACCTTTCATACTGTGTTCGTAATACAAACGGGCGTTCTTTTCGTGGCTACAACCCCAAATAGTAGAATTGGTGCTAAACTTAAAGGCTTCAGGATAAACAATTGTCTTGATGAGGCTCTGAGAAGGATTAGAAGAATTAGTATGACAAACTGACCTCATTCTTGAAGCAGTGATGCGACCAGCTCGATACTCAAACCATAATTTTGAATTACTCTGGTCTCTGGTTTCCCTCTCAATTAAATCTGACATTTCCTGTGTCATATTAATTTCAATTTTATCACTCACATTGAGCAAGTCTAAGTAACAATAGGAAAGGTATTTCTGTTCAAATAATTCCTTCAATGGTTTGGGAAACGAAGATTTATCAAGATAAGGAATATATGTGTCAGAATAATCGCTAATGACAGAAAGAATCCCTGGTTTAGTGCCACAACTGGCCAAGTTTTTAAAAAAAGAATCAAGTCTTGAATCTCTTGATTGCTTGTTAATATGAGATGAGGTTCCAATCACACGAGGAGCCGTCGTAATTCCTGTATTTAACACCTCTTTTTGTTCGCTAGCTGCACAAGTAAACTTTTTGTGCTGTTTCTTAGCAGATGTAAAATCAATCTCCTTTACTGGCAGGTATGGAAATATTTTTTTGAAAACTTGGTATAGTCCATTGGCACTTTTGCTGTGTACAAGATGTTTCCTTGCTTATTTTCGTCGCAGTTTCCATGTAAAAGAGCACAGCACCAATGTGTGTGCTAGTCTCGCATGGCCGACCCTTTTCCCTTTTATTATCCGCTCGCGCGGGGAGGGAAATAGGGTCTGGTAGAAGCTTGTACATCGTTTCGTGTCATTCCCCTGGATTCATGGGGAACCATACTTTCCGTGTATTGCTTATGTAGAGGTGTGGCTTTCCGTGACGTAGAATTAAATACGCGTATAAAAACTGCGTTACTGTCACTTCGAATGCTTTTAGTTTTGATGGTGGAGATGGATTATAGAGCTTTAGTGCGTGCGGTTGCGTTGGAACTTGGATACACACTTCGTAGCAAACAGGAAGAAGCAATTCTTGCATTTTTACAGAATCAAGATGTCTTTATTTCTTTACCAACTGGCTATGGCAAGTCACTGTGCTACTCACTGCTTCCTCCCATATATGATAAGTTGAGGAATGTGGAAAATAAGAGCATAGTCTTGGTTGTGTCACCTCTGATTGCTCTCATGCAAGATCAAGTGGCAAGCATCAAATTAAAGGGCATTTCAGCTGCTTGTCTAACAGATGAATCGGCTTCTACAAAGAAAGAAATTAAGAGGGGAGCATATCAGGTTCTCTTTGCATCACCAGAGGCATTAGGCATTCTTGAGTGGCGAAATATGCTGGCATCAACAATATATTGCGAAAACATTGTTGGCTTCATAATAGACGAGTCACTGCATCAAAAAATGGTTAGTTCAAGGAATTGGTATTTATCTGTTCATTCACAATGCTGTGTGTCCAGGGGTGAAAGTTTCAGGACCGAATTTTCTCATTTAGGAGAAATTAGAAGCATTGTCCCAGAAGGAATTAATGTCATGGCTCTCACTGCAACAGCAACATTATCAACAAGAAAATTTATTATCAGAAACTTGAGCATGACTAATCCAACTGTGGTATACACGCCACCAGTTAAAGACAACATAGCGTACTATGTGATGGAGAAGAAAGACATCGAACTATTTTTTAAACCAATTACTGAAAAATTGAAGACTAGGAGATTGGTCAAGACTATAAATTTTTGTAGGACTTATGAGGACATTATAAAAATACACCAATACATCCTTCATGATCTTTTGGAGTATAGTAGTACAGAGCCTAAAGGATCTCCAAATTACGTAAGAAATAGAGTAATGGACATTTTTACTCACTGTACTCATCAGTCAGTCAAAAATAAAATTTTAGAACAATTTACACAGACAGATTCACCATTAAAACTTGTCATAGCTACAGTATCATTTGGGATGGGAGTTGACTGTCCTCGTGTACGACAAATAATTCACTGGGGCATTCCTGAGGATGTGGAAATGTACATTCAGGAGAGCGGAAGAGCAGGAAGGGATGGTGAATCAGCTCGTGCCATTATTGTGAAGCATCCACGTGACTTAAATTTAAAGCGTACTTCACAGCAAATGATTGACTTTTGTACCAGTACAGTTCAGTGTAGAAGATCAATCCTTTACAGTGACTTTCCGGATTGTGGTGATTTCACTAATGTTGGCTGTTTATGTTGTGATATATGTGCTCATTTATGTGTGTGTGGACAATGTGATAATAAAATGAGGCTGTAATAAAATTCACTTTTGCATAATTTTTTGAAAAATATTAGCATTCACAACTAGATGATTCAGAGTCTGAGTGGACATGGTGATTGTGTGGTATAGTTGGGTGCAAAAATGAAGATAGTCTGATTACCATCCAGTCTTTGATATTATTCTCTGGCATTGTTTTAATTAAGTTTCTTTTTAAATGAAGAAAAGACAAATGCGTCTTTGTTGACTTAATAAAAGTGCCACAGTTTAGTAATTGCGAAGTTATTTTCTCAACATCCTTTGCTACAGTTTTCTTGGAATGTTTTCCACTTGGCTTGTTTACTTGTAGTGCTGAATCGTAAGAGTCTAGCACCTGTGATAGAGTTCCAACAGATTTTGCAGCTCGTTTAATAGCTTTGTCAGACTTATTAGCACCCAGGCCTTCAATAGCCACCTTCACTTCCTTATTAAGGTGTTCCATGTGAAGATCTGCACTCACATTGTGTCCAGGAAGACCATGGACATTGATGAACCTTGACCACTTGACCTGTTCATACAAATTAGGAGGAAGTGTGATGTGACACTGAGCAAGTAATGTAAAGGCTTCTGTCGCATAGTTAGTTCTCCCTGTTGCTTTGAAAAATAGCATCATATACTTCCACAATGTAATAATATGGTCACCATCTCCCTCTCTCACGGCATCTTTAAAATCAAAGATGAAAAGGCCTAGCGTCAGCACCTCACAAGCATAGTCATATGTAGTGCCACATGCATCAGAATTGGGCTCCAAAAATGTCATTTCTAAATCTATATGCTCGTCAACTACACGGTTTGCAATACATTCCAGGGTATCTCTTCTTTTTTTCTCATCTTCCATCCATAAGTTTTCAGGTACTGAAGTACAGGAAGGAGCATCAGTAAATGATGACATTTCCAAGTATGTCATCACAGCAGTCAGAACGTGCGAGATGACCACAACTTCAACAAAATCTTCAGCAGCATTGACATCACTCTTGGGTCTTTTCGTAACATTCCTTCTGTTAATAAGGTTTCTGAGTTGATATAGAGTACCTTTTTGTGTTCCTGAAGTAGTTTTGAAAAGTCTCTTCCAAAAAACCTGCAAAAGAAAAAGAAAAAAAAGGAAAAAAAAAAAAAAAATAGCTTAAGGGTGCTCGCACACCGCCTACGCGCTCAACCCACGCAAACCAATTAAGAATCAATTAACGGTTGCTAGGGATAGTAACTCCACTTCTGTTCTTCCTAAATATACGCTGCTAGGGGGATCGCGGATACTTACCGGTAAGTAGTTGACTCGCCAAGAATTTCCAACTAATATTCTGAGTAACTGGATTTATAGTGCCCCCAAGTTACCATATAAACACAACTTTCTTGAGGTACTGAAATATTTTTAGAGATGGAAATTTCTTACGCAGCCCTCGTAGATTATTTGCAACAACTCTATCAGTTTACTTTAGTCTATTTCTGCTTTATTTTCTACTTATTCCATTTTTTACCAAAATATTTTCTAGTGCTGTAAGAATTATGAGATAAATTAAAAATCTAAACTGACTACTTTTATTACCTTACTAAGTTAAGACTCTGTACAAAAAATAGATTTCTAACAGTTCCTCCTCGTCGACTAATAACACAAAACAAATTCAAGTAGCCTCGCAAGTTTTCACCATTTTTCTAACTGTGAACCCCGCCCAGGCGGGGAGTGGTTTTCTTTGCGCGCGTAGTGAGGTGCCTTAATTGGAGTTCCAGCTGCAGTCGTCCAAGGCGGACAAACTCCGTGCAGGCACTAACTCTAGAGGTCGGTGGGGGATCCTACCTTTACTAGACGGGGTCGGAAGATTCAGCGGTGACTAAGGGCCTTCGCCAACTTCTCCCTCAAAAGCTTGCTCCTAACCCCTTTGTTCTTCAAAGCGGTGATAAAATTGTCAGAGGTACCACTACATTGACGAAGTTTCCTGAGGTCTGAGTAGCCTATATCGAGGGAATCAAGCTTCTTGGCTTGAGCTGAAGTAAGGCTAGGTCTACCCAGTGATTTGATAAGAGCTGCAGCCCTCACAAAGGTGTTTTTTTGGTTGATCCACAGGAAGAACTGATCTTTGGGAGTTCTGATGGAGAGCTTGGCCAAGCATCCAGCAAGTACAGAGTTACTGAAGATTCTCTCTAGCGCCAAGACATCAGGAAGAGCCCTATGTGCTCCTATAAGGTAATATGTGTTAAGAATCGGTTTTGATTTATCACATTAGTTACCTTCAATCGAGTTTCCTATAATTTTTTCATGTAGTTTCTCCATGCTTAATGAGGTGCCCTGCAGAATATCTTCCCCATCTTTCTTCATCTATAATAAAACTGTAAATAATATCAGTGCATAAATGTTATCATATACCTTCCTCAGCAGTGGAAGTGTATCACTGAAGTGCACATTTCCTCCTATGAAGAGTGAAAATGCCAACTCGGTACGCCTTTCTATTTCGGCTAGAAGAATTGGGAAATCGTAGAGAAATCCATTGTGTGCTACCAAAACTAACATTGGTAAGTCTCATTGAATAGAGAGCATTTGATGAATTTTTAATCATACCTGGATAGTAAGAGTTTCCAGTCTCTTTAGAGACGTACGCAACAGCATATGTCAGCCACTCTAAAAATTTTGGCAGTACAATTGAGAGTGGCTTTTCCCCCCTAAGGAGATTACTAGTAATCCCAGTAATTCTGGAAACTATACATAGATTGGAAATAACATTGTTTATATTGTGATATTGTATTTTATTACCAGGAGCTGAAATGGTTCTGCTTGTCCTAACAAGTGAAGAGAAAGCAGGAGCAGGAAGTGGAACTGGTGGGTTAAAAACCTTAGCAGCAATGTCCGTAAGGTGGTCTTTATAAATACTCAGTCCTGTGGCCTCACAGTCATAGAGCACAAGAAGGGGCAAGTGACCATTACCACTGTCAGGACTGCTTTCCTGCTCTTCAATGGGGTCAAGACGGCATTCTGGAGTGTCAACTTCGAAATGATCATCTATTTCTTCTAGATACTCGCTGCTGTTAGCCTCCCCCTTGCCATCTCCAACATACTCACCCACTACACCACCAACATCCTTCAAGGTCTCCATAAAGGTTTTCTCGGCCTCATACCTGGCTTTCTTTGCTCTCTTCTGTAAGTTCCTATTTGTAATATAAACAAGGGATTTTTTTTAAATGTCACACAAGCCATTCAAGAAAGATAATTCAAGAGATAATTAATTTTTATGAGTATTTGTAGGAGTAGATGAATAGTGTATTCAAGTATTAATTTTTTTTATATTTTACCACAATGTACGTACCGCTTGTGAAGATTGTTGGCACTAGATCTCTTGATTTGGTTTTCCCCCCAGGCTTTCTGCTCTGACAAAATGGCAGATACAGCAGCTGCAGGTATATCAATCCCCATCCTAATCAGGCAAATCACTTTCCATATGGGACCCAGATTCTGCACATTACAATGTCATGAAGAAAAGGTAAGAAAGTAAACAAGCAAATAATACTGTAATGAGCTTTTTTGGTGTTACTTTATGACAGATGGCCATATTCGTTTTGCAGGTGTAGTGTGCATGACCAAGATCAGTACGTTTGCTTCGGTACACTAGAGCCAAACCATGAAATCCTTCAATAGTGTTTGTTGTCAGTCTACCATGGTCGGACACGTAATCCTGGGGCCGTGCAGCCATTCTTTCTATCAACACTTTGAAGTTGTCTACTTGGACCTTGCAGGTAAATGCATTGTCACTTGTGTAAGGTGACCCATCAGAATTACACTGGTAATAATAATAATAATAATAATAATAATAATAATAATCCATTATTAACCTTATCATGTAGACACCATGGTGACGTGTGCACATTTTGACAGTAATGAGGTATGAAGTTTTTGATGGCAACTGAAAATTCCGCCAATGGATCCTGAGCCGACTGAATTTTATCTGATGCAATTAAGTTGCTCAGATTTGTCTTGCAACTTTTCAGCATACTATCTGACATCCTCTTGCATCGGAAGTTGCACTATGGAAGGCACAAAGTAAGTGTGGGTGTGAGTAAAGAATTTTTTTAATGCAATGCAACATAATTACCTCACATATATTCCTCTTTATTTTCTCTAGGTCTTTGTGCAGTGTTTTAGCACAATGATTCGAGCAATACGTCACCATGCCTTCCGGATAATGCCTACAAAAGATTCCATTGACAGAAGTATCCTTGTCAGTGATTATTTCGGTCACAACCATTCCATCATCCTTTGCCTTCCCTAATAATTCATCTAGCATATCCGCTTCAGCACCCCCAGATGTACCACTCCAATTATGACCAGGCCCTTTCTTTGTGCGGTGGCAGAAGTATGCAATCTTGCCAGTGAGGTGGTCGTGCAAGGTAGCAGAAGAATTGTTGGAGTAGTGGCCCCGGGTCAGATAAAAACCATCAAAAGATGCCATCCACTGGTCTGCATCTCCACGTGCCGTGATTTCTTGTCTTACTTGACCACAGGACCACTCAGCTAGGTCTGTTACATGGCCTTCTAGACTCTTAACAATTCTACCCCACTGGGTGCTTGAACACGATGGTAGTCCCAATAAGCCGCTAAGTCTCTCATAGTCAGCATGTAGATGACCAGAAATTAGGAAGGAAATAACTGGATACCATTGATGCCACGATGCATTAGAATCATGAATATGAAGTCCTTCTGTATGTCCAAAGTGTACTTGTCCACTAGATATGTGCGCCTTGAGATTATCAGAGTCATGCGGTACTCCAAGCTCATCAGCAATACTCGAAAAGCTGTCTATCACATCCTCTACAAATTCTATGCTGAATTCCTCTTCATTTACTCCCCAATCCTCGTTGTTGAGGTGAGACGCTACATTCCGAAATTATTGTACAGCAATTATATTTACTAAATCCGTAGGTATATTTTGTAGCAATAATTTTTTTTTTGGGGTGGGTGGGAGGGGGGGGGGGGGTTGAAAAGGTAATTTTGGTTTTCCTGAACATGTGTTGTCATGGAATACGCCATGTCTTGCTACTACAATAGTCATACTTATTATAGTGTAGTGTGTTTTAGGCAGTACAGTGGAACCTCCAAATAACGGACACTATAGGAACAACCTGATTTGTCCATTATACAGAGGTGTCCTTTACATAGAGGTTCTTATTTAGTCATGGTAACTCCCATCAGTGCTTTTACTATTGTCCATTACAGAGAGATGTCCTTTACACAGAATGTCCATTAAGAGAGGTTTCACTGTATTATTATTGCTATCATTATTTTTCTTAAATTACCTGTTCTAGAATTTAGTTCGGTTTCGATGATTTCTGTGCTGATTTGTCCAGCGGTTATACCTGCCGGCTCTGTGTGAGGAACTGTTAAGCTAAGAACTTCCTCATTGATGTAACAAGAAGTCCCTTCATCATTGGCTGGACTGAGGCTTTCTTCTAGATCTACTGCAATGACCTCCGTGCCAGCGGAATCTATACATTAGTATATATGTGTGTATGTGGGTGTGTTGGTTTATTATATTAAATGTGTGTGTGTAAAAATTCATATTTATTCTATTATTTATTTATTTTTGTATGGAGTGTACATTTTCATATCAATGATACTACCTTCAGGTTCCAGTGAGTGCTGTATTGGTTCAGGTACAGCCAATGTAAATACATCAGAAGCACTGTTGATGCAGACCCCTTGGGTGTTCTGATCAATAATACTGAGTACAGCTAAAATTTAACCATAGTAGCAGTGAAGCAATTTTTTTGAGTTAAATGCAATACCTCTTTTGGAGTGGCATATCATCTGTCTCTTATTTCTTGCTTTGAGAAGCTGTTGCTTCTTTTTATTGGCTTGAAGCCTCCTGCCCATGATCTTTACAATCAACACCCGCCAAATTGTAACACAAAGCAGCCACGCGAATTTACCACTGGCTCCACGGGCAGCTCTTATCTATGCGCGGGTTATTTAAGGTCCGCCCTCTACCTTACAACTCCGCGGTTTGGTGGTTAGATCTTAATTAAGCTGCGCGCGGAGCGTTGCTATGTGCGAGCACCCTTAATACAAAATACACAAATATTAATTTTGCATACCTCTAGTAAACACACTTTGGCATGCCAGTCCTCTGTAACTGGTAGCAAACCATCAAGCCTATAAATTTCCAGCTCAGATGTTCTTCTAATATGTTGTGCTCCACGGGCTCGAGCCACAGACAAATAATCACCACCAATTAAGGTATGCACATATTCCTTGTCTTCAGTACAGTCTGTACCAGGTATAGGCTCAGAGAGTATCACAGTTTTACAAGGAACATATTTTTTGTAGTGCTCTAAAATGTCTACCATGTCTTCATAAGCCATTTCACACTTCTTCAATACCCCCAGAGGTACCTAATTCAAATAATTAAAACTTGATTAATGTCAATACACAATTCAACTATAGTTGGCTTACCACTTCAGATTTAACGCTCATCTCTTTGCTGTATCTATGCTTAATATGATGTTCAATTAAGCCTTCAAAGTCTTCCTTAAAAATCTCAAGGTAGGAAGTTATTATCCTCGACACATGAATTGAAAATCTTTTCTTTAAAACAGCATAGTCATTTTCATTTGGCAGAAGGGCAAATAAGTTCTGTTCTGTTCCAGTTTCTCTAACAGAACTGAAGGTTGAGAAATCAATCCGGTCTTTAACTGCATAACCATGTACATAATGCAATGATGTGGATTGTTTTTCAATGCTCATATGCCTTGGTTTCACAGTTTTATCAAGGTTATCAAAGACAATTTTGTACCCCGCGTTAATGGACCCTGAATTAGAGGATCTATTTGCATGCAATATAGTGTCCTCTGAAGCAGTATCATGACTTGTAGCTGGAGAAAAAACTGGAGCTAAGCCACTCTTCGTAGCAGCATGGAGTGGGCTAGTGGGTCCCTCATTTATCATAGATATGTCTGAAATATCAAATGACAGTGTAGTCTCAACCTCTTGTGATGATGGAGAAGATCTTTCACTGGTTGAGGGATCTGGAGTGGAAGTCAGGAAGGATGCTGATGGTTGGGTGTTTTCCTACATGTCAACATAGCTAATCTTAATCACAATATCACGCAATAAAAACATCGCATAGCTAAAAAGTTTTATGAATAGAAAATTATCAACAAAATTACGGTGAACATTGTATTATAGATTTTGGTAGTTTAATACCACATAATTAAAGACATTTAAACATACTGCCAAGACTAAATACCAAATATTCCATAAAAAAATCCAAAAATTAAAAGATTAGTCTTTGTGTGTTTATTACACCATGCATAATTGTGTATGATGTGTTTGTACGATGTTGTGTGTATGTTGTGTTTTTGAGTGTGTGTGTGTATGCGTGTGTGTGTGTGTCGTGTGTGTGTGTGTGATGTTGTGTGCATAATTCAGGGCTGTCCTGTCTACTTTGTCCAGCACCATTGCAAGTTAACAATACTCACACCATTTATCACCAATAACATAATACTTAGTTCCTTATTCAAATGTACATACCAAATACAAGCCTCCCAGGGGAATGCTGTACTGGTTGTATACAAACAAGCTAATTCTCCGGTGCCAAACTTTCTAAACTAATAAATCTTATGATTTGGACTGAGTAATGTCTCATTAATTCCTGCAGGAGATTGCATGTCTTTTGATTCTTCAACATAAAATATATTCTTCAAAATGTTTTTTTCCGACTTTAATTAAAAAACACACAATGTGACACATTTGGCCCAAGTGCAAAACTGTGTATGATGAAGAGAATGTTTGATAAAATTTGAAAGAGAAAATGTAAACACAAGAAACAATTAGCCCGAACATAAAAAAAAGTAACACAATCAAAGGTCTTAAATCTTCGTCCTGAGTAAGTTCATACCTAAATCAACTGTTCATTGTTAGTAATCTCCAAAATCAGAGCGTGACAGACAGGCAGACAGACAGACAGACAGACAGACAGACAGACAGACAGACAGACCGACAGACAGACAGAAAAAAGACAGAACGACTACTGTAACCCTGTACTATAACCCTCTCGGTGTAGAAACAATATAATCACTATCATCGTAGTTTCCTCAATTACCATCCTACCAAGCAGTAACATATTATTATTGAGAACCCTTAAACTATGCCACACATATAACAGCATACAAGAATAACATTACAAGCCAGTTCAAATGCCAAGGAAGCTGTAGCTGAGCTGACAATGAGTTGATAAATGGCTCAATACAATTATATATGTATCTCATTACATTTTGCTACTCACAGGTAAATAATAAGCTGCAACAGAAAGTGAGCTGGCTGAGAATAGACAAGGTCAGAGCTGAGTCTGAATGCAAGTCTAAAGGTATTGATTACTCATTCAATAGGCATATAAGGCTTTGGCCAACTATTTGACATTGTACAGGTTAGTGTAGCTACATTGTATCTCACTCACTATCTCTGTATTTCAGGATTAGCTTCCTCTGGAACTTCGATTTTAAAACTATGCTCAACATAATCTGTTGAAAAAATTCCGTCTAATACGGGTAGAACTTCTACACTAAAGAATGGCATAGTCACCAACTAGACACAGCTTGAACTATAAGTTTCGAACGCATGTGCACTTACCCATTTCACTTAGCTACCGTGTATTTCTCAATTATGAGCAATTTTCATACTTATAATTTGGTTTTGGTTACCTGAAGTATGGGAGCTATTTTTTGTTCCACTGATTGCTTCCATTGGTTTACCGGCTCATCAAAATCACAACCCATAATGCCAACCAGATCAATAGTAGCAGAGTGAGACAAACATATCCCAAGTTTCTGTAGCCTTTGAAAAACCAAATTAGTAATATAATATCAAATATATACATGAAAGTGTAACTAGTAAGTCTCACCATTTTACTTGCATGACCACTATATAAAAGAAGTGAAATAATTCTTTGGATCAAACATGCTGAAGGTCTCCTAAACTTGCAGATAATGGAAAAAATAACTGCCACTACACCACTTGTGTTACTTTTCATCTTCTTTGTTTTTAAACATGCCCTTAAAATAGCCAACAACGTTGGAGTCTTGTCTTTCATCTCATCCATAATATCGTAAACAATGCCTTCAAAATTCAGTAAGTAATTCTTGGACTTCTTTCTAGTGATAGAGTCGAAGTCATCTGAAGAAACTGTAGCTATTTCTGACTGCAGAACTTGCCCCAAGACTCGAATAATTGCTGCTTTGGCTACCATATTTTTCTTCAAACATTGAATAGCAAATGAGTAGTAGCTTGTATGAACCAAAGGCTTGAAAAGTTTCCTTCTTTTTGGTGTAATAGTGTATACTCTTGGCCTGGTTTGATAATGAATTTTAGCCTGAAAAATAATAATTTTTATACAATTATTTTATAGTTGAAATAAATGTACCTTTCTCTTACAGTTAATTCTGGAGACACAGAGCATGTAGCAAGTGGGCTACCCTGTGAATGGTAGTGTTGAGTTGATTGTTCAGAAATTGGTGTTTGTGCTGGTACAGAAATCTTTGGCAAGATAGATAATGCTGTAGTTAATCGCTCCTCAATATCCTTAAGGATGCCATGATGCTTCTCTAAAAGTGAAGCACAGTTTCTACAGACATAGCCTCCTTGTAGGCTAGTTTGATCTATCTCAGGATTTTTAGCAACTATAATTGTTAGGTTGCGGAATGGCTAATACCCAAACCAAGATACTCTTTCCCAACCAAGTTGCTGGGCGAGCTGATGCTACTCTCATTAACTGGGGCGTAACTCCCAACCACTGGTGTCACCTTCTGAGTCAGTTCTTTACTGAATAAATAACTAAAATGTTTAATTATGAATTATAAAGAACATATGCCAAAGGCACCGAGAGCACTAAGTGAAATAGGACTGTAGTCCTTACAAGTAAAAGATGAAACCAAAAATAGACAGTTTAAATATGATATAAGTAATATCGGTGATATAAAAACTGTTTGACTACCTTGGATGAGTTCTTTGGCTGTAAAACAAGGGTGAGACAATAGATGACTAAGAATGACAAGCGAGAACTAAAAACTTGAACTATGACAACTGTTTATATGTTAGGGGATATGCGTGATGAATAGTTCGAGGTAATGAAGGGCGATATAAATAGCTCGAAGTCATGAAGAGCGATAATTGACGACGAGAACGCTGACGAAGACATCGACGAGGAAACTGAAGGCAGAAAAGAAATAAAGATAGGGAAAGGAAATAAAGTAAGTGAAATAACATGAAATAAATAAAGTATACAAATCAAAGAAGATTATTTCAGTCATGGCTTCAACATGCCGCCCGCCAAAGGACGACTGTCCTTTTCAGACTCCTCTGACAGAATAAGTGCGAGTTTGGTTATTGGACGCTTGTATATAGAAGTAGAAGTACGAACACTAGCCACACGAACTTTCCCATCTTTTCCAGGATAGACTGAAACGATTCTACCAAGAGGCCAATGATTACGAAATTGATTGTCTTCAAGGATGATAACAATGTCACCAATGGTCAAATTTTGCATAGGACGTTGCCACTTTGACAATCGCTGTAATTGCTGAAGATATTCTTTCGACCATCGTCGCCACCAGTGTTGAGAAATGTTTTGGACTAGCATCCAACGTTTGAGGGGAGAATGAACTTCGGTCAAATCAGCTTCAGGCAAGGCATTTAAGGGCCTCCCAATTAAGAAATGTCCAGGCGTCAGGACATCAATAGCATCGTCTGCATGACTTGAAAGTGACAGAAGAGGACGACTGTTCAAACAGCTTTCTATCTGACACAAAACAGTAGAAAATTCTTCAAAATTAAGAATTTGTTGACCTATGATGCGACGAAGGTGCAATTTAGCTGACTTCACTGCAGCCTCCCATAGTCCTCCAAAATGTGGTGCTCTTTCAGGAGAGAAGTTCCACTTGATTCGATGGTTCAGTAAATATTGGTGAACCGAATCTTTAGTAGGTTTCGAGGACAACTCCTGATAAAATTTCTGGAGATCATTGTGAGCACCTTTGAAATTGGACCCATTATCACTAAATATTTCCTGTGGAAGACCACGTCTAGCAATGAAACGTTTGAACGCTGCAAGAAAAGCCTCCGTAGACAGATCTGACACACATTCCAGATGAGTAGCCTTTGTGCTAAAGCAAACAAATATACACAAATAAGCTTTAATAATAACAGGTTTCCTAGTGTGACCCTTCTTCAATGAGAAAGGCCCAGCAAAGTCTGATCCAGTTATTGTGAATGGAGGACTTGGAATCACTCTGGCCTTAGGAAGTTGACCCATTTGCTGTTTTTGAGCCTTGGCTGTTGAACGCCTGCAAGTGACACATCTCCGGCAAATGTCTCGTACCAGTCGTCTGACTCCTATGATGTGGATTCTTGAACCTACAGAACTGATAAGGAGAGAAGGACCACAATGACACAAAGAAACATGTAAGTTAGAAACTAATAAACCGGTCAGTATATCATTGTTAGGAAGAATGACAGGATGTTTTTGATCGAACGACAGAGATGAATTTGAGAGACGACCGCCTACTCTCAGCAGGTAATCTTTGTCAATGAATGGATTAAGAGATATAAGACGTGAATTTGCTTTGATCGGTTTGTCATGACAGAGTTGCAAAAGCTCATCATGGAAATGACGGTTTTGGGCTAAAGAAAATAAGTGTGCTTCTGAAGAATTCAGCTCTGAAACTGACAATCTTGAATGCATGTTGATTGATTTGTGAAGTCTTTTGAGCTTCAAGTTGGAGATGAATCGGTGAATCCAAGCATTAACTCGTAATAACCGATTATAATTGCTAAACCTTCCTTCAATCCAATGTACAGAATTCAAAGTGACAGTGCAAACAGTTTTGAGCTCTGAAGTACATGCTACAGGAGGTGACATTGGTTGAGAAGGCCAATCAATGGGATCTGAATGAAGCCATTTTGGACCGTTCCACCAGAGATCATGGGTCAATAACTCTTGTGGAAGAAGACCTCTAGAAGCACAATCAGCTGGATTAGAAGTTGTGGGAACATGATGCCAAACACTAGAAGGAAACAAAGTTAAAATGTTAGAAATTCTATTTCCCACAAACGTTTTAAAGCGACGGGGACTACCATCCAACCAGTGCAAAACTATGGTGCTATCACACCAAGCAAATACAGAATCTAAGCTAATTCCCATAGCAAGTCTGACAGAATTAAGTAGCTTAGCCAACAAGTGAGCACCACAAAGTTCTAACCTGGGTATAGACAGCTTCTTTAGTGGTGCAACCTTAGTCTTTGCAGTTACTAATACTACAGTGGGCGGTCCATTTGAATACGTTGCACGAACGTAAACAACAGCAGAGTAAGCAGCTTCAGAAGCATCGCAAAAACCATGAAGTTCGACTGATTCCTTGACAGATAAAGTTCTGAAGTAGCACCTATTAAAGGGTTTGTCTTTCAACAAAGGAAGTTGCGCTTTCCATTGTTGATGATGCTCCTGGAGATCAGATGGAATTTCCTCGTCCCAGCCAAGTTTGAGCTCCCATAAACGCTGAAAGAGAATTTTCATGACAACAATCGCAGGAGCCATCCACCCAAGTATATCAAAGGTGCGTGCAATGTCACTAATAACCTCTCTCTTTGTGGAGCTATGGGAATTAATTATTCCAACACTTACATACAGTGTGTCAGCAGTGGAATCCCAAGCCAAACCTAGAGCCTTAGCATGCTGCACTGTAGTATTGTCTGACAGAGTTTTGACTGGAGTAGGCTCATGCAGGGATGGATCAATAGCATCCAAAACTTCTTTAGAACTGCTTCTCCACTTGCGGAGATCAAATCCACCTTTACCAAGGAGTTCACGAAGTTGCGAGTATAGATCTATAGCTTCTTCAGGAGTGTTTGCACCTGCCAAACAGTCATCTACATACATAGAAGAGAAAACATGTGGTTTAGCTAGTGGAAATGAATCACCAAAATCATGAGCAGTTTGTTGAAGTGATTGGATTGCTACGAATGGAGATGAGGCGACACCAAATGTCACTCTAGTCATTTGATAATCCTTCACTTCAGACACGGTGTCTGGTCTCCAAAGAAAGCGATGAAAGTTTTGATCTGCTTCACAGAGCTCTACAGCACGATACATTTTGCTTATATCGGAGGAAACAGCCACTGGATAGGTCCTAAATCTTATGAGAATATCACATATATTGGGATACAATGTGGGACCTACTATGAGAGTGTCATTGAAAGAAGAACCAGAAGTGGTCTTAGCACTGGCATCAAAAACTACTCTGAGCTTTGTGGTAGAACTACTTTCCTTCACAACACCATGCATTGGCATGTAATAGGATTCTTCGGAAGAGAGTTGAAGAGCTGGAATAGGAACTAACTTAGCATGGCCAAGATCCAAATACTCTTGAACAACTTGCTGAAAGGCTTCCCAGTTACCTCTCCTGATGAGAGACTTCTCATTGGAAAAAAACCGTTGCAATGCCTGAGCTCTAGAGTTTCCGAGTTTTGGAGCATCTGGCTTTCTGGGAAGAGTCACTTTGTATCGACCTACAGAAAATACATGAGTAGTATTGTAATGGTCAATAGAGATACTTTCTTCATGGGTAAGTGAATGGGAGTTTTCTGAGACTTCTTCAATTTCCCAGAAGCGTTGCAGAAGAGCATCTGTGTTTGGACTCGGAATGACATGAAATGCTGAGCTTGAAGTAAAGTCTCGCAATGAATCATCTCGATTGTAGCGACCAAGAATTGCCCAGCCAAAGACAGTATCCTTGGCAACAGGTTGGTCTTGTTGACCCTTTCTTATACCTGGAAGTACCAAATCTTGGTATATATTACAACCTAGCAACAAATCTACTTTGCCAGATTGAAAGAACAATGGATCTGCCAAGTCAAGATTCTTCAAATGAGGTAAGTTTCTGAGGTGAGTTGCATCAACTGATGGCAAATCACATGTTACTTTAGAGACCACTGCAGCTTCGAAATTTAGTTTAAATTGTTTAGAGTTTTTGTGAACAATAGTTAAGTTGACTATATGTGATATAGATCCCACGTGTGCTCCCATGGCTCCTGATATAGAGATGCTGTGATAAGATTTCGGCAGTTGAAGTTGTTTCACTATTCGTTGAGACACCAGAGAAAGTCCTGCTCCAGAGTCTAGAAGGGCTCTAACCACAATTTGCTTGCCAGATGGGCCTTTTAGAATGACTTGACTGGTCATGGACAATGAAGATTGGATCTCTCCTTGAGGTTTGATGTGCTCAATTGGAACTTCAGTAGAATTAACAATTGTGTTGGTTTCAACATTGTTATTGCTTGTTTGTTCTCTATGTAACATTGTATGGTGAGATTTAGAGCATTTTTTACAACGACCAGTATTCTTGCATTCTTTTAAGGAATGTCCATAATGTAAACAGTTAAAACAGGCCTTTGAGGAGTGAGCTTGTGTCTTTCTGTTTTCAACACTCATTGATTTAAAAGTTGGACATAAATACAGAGGATGAGAATTTCCTTTGCATACAGAGCAATGAGACCTTGAGTTGGCAGGTTGTGAGGCATTTACAGAGGCTTTATGTTTTTTAACCTGGTTACACTCAGATTTAACCTCAAGCTTAGAAACTGAGATGGTTGTCATTGGGGTAGTTTGCATTTTGTTTTTTAGAAATGCCAAGAAAACTGCAACATCTGGTACCTTCTTATAATCTTTACTGTAAGTAAGCCAAGACTCCTGAAGTTTCTTATTTAATTTGGTTGTAAGAACAGATGTTAGAAACGCCCCTAAGTCATATTGTTTAGCATCTTTCAGGCAACTTATATTATGATCTATAGTATCTATGAACATACACAATTCATCATGGGTACCTTGCTTGATAGAAGAGGATTCTATCAAAGATAGGGCATAAGTTTGATGTACCAATCTTTTTTGATCATATCTCTCAACCAGCATTTGAACCAAATCATCATACTGAGTTTCAGATGAAGTTGCTCGATGAAGAAGAGGTACGACTTTAGAATCTTTTATTGCTTCTCTTAAGTAGGTGAGTTTGCTTGCCTTATCCAAGTTTGAATTTGAGTGCACAGCAGAATCAAATCTCTCCCAGAATGCTGCCCAATTCAATGGATCTCCCTGAAAGGTAGGAAGTGTCAGCTTGGGTAGTTTCACATGAGATTGAGTAGAACTGGATGCACTTGAAGCATCCAAATCCAGAGTAGTAGTCGATTTATCTATAGAACATATATTTAAAATCCGAGGTTCAAGGTCTAAAACCAACCGTCTAATGATATGAGTTAAAGGAATAGTAGAATCCCTCAGGATATCCTCCACTGCTTCATATCGTTCCTGAAGTTTGGAAATCACTGACTGAAATGATTTCTCAGGTTGATCCTTCATTTGACGTTCTAGTGAATCCAGTTTGGCCAAAATTTGAATTGAATTTGAATGGACCTTGAAAACAGCAATCAACTGGTGAACTACACTAAGAGCTTTCTCCACGGACTCTTCGTGCTGTTCCAAATTGTCAGATTCTTCGTCGTAGTTGACGTCATTGGCGAAAGTTTCAAGTAGCTCGTCGTGCAATTTCCTATAGGAAGCATCGGCAGAGCGGATAGACTCAACTTGGCGCTCCAGTTGTCCAAGGTTGAGTGAAGAATAGTCTTCTTCTTGGGTAAGTGTACCCTTGTTAAAGACCCTTGTGATGGCTCCAGTAAAACCACCACGCTTGCGTTTGAGTAGTTCCATCTAAAAATAGAAAGAAACAAGTTTAAATTCACAAGTAGTGAAAATACCAAAACGAATATGAGTACGACAGTTCTTTGTTGAAGTATCCGGCTCGAAGGACCAAAAAATGTTAGGTTGCGGAATGGCTAATACCCAAACCAAGATACTCTTTCCCAACCAAGTTGCTGGGCGAGCTGATGCTACTCTCATTAACTGGGGCGTAACTCCCAACCACTGGTGTCACCTTCTGAGTCAGTTCTTTACTGAATAAATAACTAAAATGTTTAATTATGAATTATAAAGAACATATGCCAAAGGCACCGAGAGCACTAAGTGAAATAGGACTGTAGTCCTTACAAGTAAAAGATGAAACCAAAAATAGACAGTTTAAATATGATATAAGTAATATCGGTGATATAAAAACTGTTTGACTACCTTGGATGAGTTCTTTGGCTGTAAAACAAGGGTGAGACAATAGATGACTAAGAATGACAAGCGAGAACTAAAAACTTGAACTATGACAACTGTTTATATGTTAGGGGATATGCGTGATGAATAGTTCGAGGTAATGAAGGGCGATATAAATAGCTCGAAGTCATGAAGAGCGATAATTGACGACGAGAACGCTGACGAAGACATCGACGAGGAAACTGAAGGCAGAAAAGAAATAAAGATAGGGAAAGGAAATAAAGTAAGTGAAATAACATGAAATAAATAAAGTATACAAATCAAAGAAGATTATTTCAGTCATGGCTTCAACAATAATATCTGTCAGCAACTGCAGAGCATCCTGCAGAAAATAACAGTAGCTTGTATAAACTACTTTATCTGTATTTTCTTTCCAAATACAAACCTGCATACTAGTCAAAAGCCGCCTTCTCTTTTTCTCTTCACCATCGGTAACAGATTTTCCACAGCAATAGCAGTGCCTCAAAGTCATCTTGAAACCTAGGAATCCCAGTAATACTTTCGCGCGAGTGTGATATTTGACGACCGCAACGCCCCAGTAACGTTATAATTGCATTCCTTTAGCACGAAACGGTGTACAAGCTTCTACCAGACCCTATTTCCCTCCCCGCGCGAGCGGATAATAAAAGGGAAAAGGGTCGGCCATGCGAGACTATGTGTGTGCATGCTTCCCCAAGCCCAGCCATGCAGTTACAGTGTGCACAACACACTTCTCCACTTGCCAAGCATAACAACCAACACATTAAAGGAGTATCATTACACCTCTGAGAATGACGTACCTAAGATAAGATATATGACAAATTACAATACATGAGATAGCAAGTGCGCTATAAATTATTAGCTATAAAATACTTACCCTTCCTGTAACTACAATTTTATCTTTCACATTCCAAGCATTTACTTCTTTTACCCATCCATTAATAAATTGATTGTATGCTTCAAGGGACTTGTAAGCCTTAAACTGCTTTGTTGTGATGAAGCTAGTTTGAAGCACAAGATAACTAACAATATCACTTGAGTCGACAGGAGGCAAACTTGCTCTTGTAATATCAGTACCATTTCCACCAGAGAAAAGTATAAATGGATCCACGCCTATTACTCTTATTTTCTCCAAATATCTGGCTTCTGTTGCTCCTTCAGGAAGTCCCTTAGCACACACTGAGAGCGTTGACATAGCGAGCAGAGGAAGCCAATGAAAAATACCGCATCAGCTGTACACCACTCCACCGTAGTAAGGAAAGTATCGGCAAAAAAGTCATGTGACGAAAACACTCTATTCGTCGTCCTTTCATAAGCTCTTAGTAAGCCGAAGCTGAGTAAGTATAACATTAATTCCAGACTTATTGTGTTTAGTCGTTATTCAGTTTTCTCCATGGTTGTTGCATAGCTATGTAACTACTTTCAATATTAGCTAGAATGTCTTTGAACGGAAGTGCATGCAACTAGCAGGTCCACGCACTCCCGTGGGGAGAAGGACCAGGATGCCAACTTAACAAGGCGCACGCGTAATACACCAACTCAGCCGATGGCCCGCAAGAGCTTTCAGCCTTGCCCGATGCACGCAAAAGAGCGCTACCGCCAGCAAGATGTCTTATGCCGTTTGTCAGAGGTCAGCAACCTCATAATAATAAAGTAGTACAACTTATAAGGGGTGAATGTGTGATAAACAAGAGTGGTTTGAGACATGAATATCATTATGACACATTGTGAGGTAAAGGGTGAACTTGAGTTCGTAGTAGCATAGTTCTTATAATTCCGCAGTTGGTCTGGAGTCCCAGACAGTCTTTGTAGTTTCATTGTCCCCCATGAAATCAGCTTTCATTTTTTTTTCGATTATCTTACCGATTCACTCATTTTCACATCTATCTTAGTAAACTTGTTTTGTTCTTAGTTTTAATTTTCCTTTCGTATTGTAGCTGTTCATTACATCAATTCTAGACTGTTGAATTGTTACAATATAATCTTGTAGGAAATACAATAATATACAACATTTCCATAAGTAACTCTGGCTATGTTGCCCCTTCTTGAAAAGAGTCCCCCTATAAAAATCCAAGATCTGCCTCTGAGGTATCAGTATAGCTCGAGCAATGAAAAAGCTCATGGAAACGCTGTCTGCGTAAGAGAAGAAGCTAAACTAGCCAGAAACATTCATAGGTATACCTACATTTACAACGCGAAACTTCACTACTTTCAACTCCGTAAAAATTTTCAGTTTGTGAACCTTCCTGAATTATATTGAAATCATTTTATTTTATTATCAAAGCATTAACAAGTAGCTATGTAGGTATTATTGGCATACTACTAATCTAACAAAATGTTAATAATTTTTTTTAGTCTCTTGCATGCTCCCATGCTTTATTCCCCATCTTTCTTTATAATTGATTGATGTGATCTTCTTTTTCCTTGTACAGTCTGCTACAATCTCCTCATTCTCAAACTTCTTCATAGCATTGGTTCTCTAACTGTCTCATGTAGAAACATTCCTCCTATTCAATAACCTTATCTTCTCACAGTCTCCATATTTTTTTGCTTGGATTTCTATTTTTTATAATACAGAAAGGAATTTTTATATTGGCTACGTAACCTTCAGAATGAGATATGGTAACCATATTTTACAGTAACACAATGTGAATGACAATTTTAAAGTTTATGTCTTCAAGTAGGAAATATCCTTACCAATAAGCTACACCCAAGTTAAAACTTGCCCTCATTTTATGAAAGTACTGGATTTGTTTTTCATAATCCCTTAATGTACCAGCATAGGAATGTAGAATGACTCCCTATGCATAGGAATGTAGAATGACTCCCTACCTGTCATCTGACACTCACCTAGCACTTATTCATTCATTTAATTTATTTGCTATTTATTCTTATTATTTTCTTATTATCTTTGTTAATATGAACTCCCTTCCTCTTTCCAAGTTAATTAAACATTACCTCCATTTTAAACAATTTGCCTGTATCTTGACCTAAGGAGGTCATTACAGACTAGTGTACAATGAGGGGTCAACCTGCACTAGTGTACATGCAGCAATGATGGGGGGGGGGGGTCATTTTTATGTGAGGGGTCACCTGACACTGGGACACTGGGACATCACATCGATAATCTAAATAATAATCACCAGTGTAGATATAGCTAAGTTTGCATTCCTACATTAGTGTGATCCCACCTTGATATCTCTATAATGTATTATCAAGTGTTACTATTCTTTAAAGAGAACTTCCTGTTGCTTAGCATAGCTTTGATGAGGAAGTAAATATTGTTAAATATTAGGATATTGTAGCTTTGACTATTAAAATAACTGTAAAGAAAAGTGTAAGTGTAAATGACTGTAAGAGAGTACGAAAGAGATATAAGAATGTAAAATACACTCTTGGGAGATTGTAAGAGTGTATTTGGAAATTAATTGGAGCAACATTTTCCCTCCTGTTTTGAAATATTCTAAAGATATATTTTCACAAGCTTTCTACCAGTGCAAAACTTCAGGATGCATAGCTGCTCTGTTCAACAGTATGAAAATTTTTAAAGTGAATGTGTAAGACTACCAGGATGTTGTAGCAAACTATAGTTGAATAAAAAAAATATGAATAGCTAGAATGACTGTAAGAGCTAGCAACTTCGTGTGAATATTTAATGGAAGTCACATGATACAGAGAATAGACATGATTGTAAGATACAGAGAAGAGACATGATTGTAAGGACCATACCGGCTTTATTGGAGACTGAGACCAGCTACAAGAGAGATTATAAGAGACAGCAAGACACTAAACATAATGTGACTAGCCTTATCAGAAACTGCAATAGTCCAAGGGTATTATGAGATGTGCAAAAAAAGAAAGAATAAAACACAACCACCGTACTGTAAGACTTTTCCGTCGTGGCAAGGTTGACCTGGAAATACGCCAAGGTAACCAAGCAAAAGTATCTGACCTTATAATTTCATCAAATCAGCTTTCCGTTTCTTGCACCCCTGGCGTATAGACTAAGGGGGTATGTCCAAACTATTATATTTTTTGACTTCGTAATGACGCTAAAGCATTATTCCCACGGAGTGCTGACTGGGCTGCTAAGCAGTTTACGGTACTTTGTTCAAAATAATGAAAGTACAGTTGCACTTAGGATTCGAATAGACGTAAATTGCTCAGCACCACCAATAAATCAGGTGGCAAGACCGTTGCTTCCATTTCAAGGGGCGTGCCCCTACGTTAAAGTTGGAGGAGTTTCAATTTTTCCAAAAATAATTGGGAACGTGCCCCCCCCCCCCCCAGTATCCCTAGCGGAGTTCTACGTGCGCCTGACCGAAACCCCAACCGTGTCAAATTTCCTGAGGCACTGGTCGTCGAGACTGCCCGTTGCTAAGCAAAGCTGAAGTCTTACTCCAGTTAAATTAATTAATGCAATATTCATAGTAGTTAAAGAAGTTGTTTTTAAGTTTTAAAAATCCAGGCAATGGTGAGTCATTTATAAGTAGCTATAATATTATGGGATGTAACTGAAAATTAATAAGAGAGGAAGCAAAATATTTTTGTTTACTAACCATGCCCAGATTATAGGCACTCTCATTTTAATAAATTCTAAGTTTGTAAAATAAAATAAATGAAATCAAATGAGATTAATAGCCAGCTGTTTCCCAGTACCCATGCTAACTAGGTGGTAGTCAATACAGCTAAGGAACCTATACATCAACAACTAGGGAGTTAATGTTTTGTCACATACATATAATATTCACATTTTTTTTCATTCTTCAGTCAGTGAAATACTGATGCATAGATAATTATTTTTGGAAGGGTAGTGGCTTACATGTGGTCTTGCATGTCCACCCACACATTTAATTAAAGTCATATTTTTGCAAATGTATCGTGTTTTACATAAGGATTACTCTGCCACATTATATTGGAACTTACCTAGACAATCTCTAGTATGATTACTGGGAGGGCGGGAAGGGGGGGGGGGGGGGTTGGCACTTTAAATATGTTCAGGTGAAATATCAAGTCTAACTTTATGCCTTTTATGGGGAATGGTCTCCAGCTCCCTGGCACCCTCCCTTACACCCCGTACTACCCCACTGTTAGACCACTTGTTTTAGAATATAACAGAACACTCCTTTACGTTTATGAAAATTTCAAACCCACTGTAGGAGCAATATGGGGACCCCAGCAGTATTAGGACCCTAGTCATTAAATCGTTAGCATTGTGGAGACTGTCAGGGGGCCCTGATTCCATAGCTGTTTAACATTACACTCTCAGAAATTCGGAATGGTTGCAGTTTTCACCCCAGTTTCAAATGACAGTTGTCTGTATCACTCAGTTCTCAGTGATGTTATGATGCAGATCCGTGCTACTTTTGAAGGCTTCCCTATAGTGTTTGTGAACATGCCCCCATATCATGGAAGTATCCCGTATTGCTAATCTTAATTGTAAATAATTGTCAATGAAAGCACATTAAAAATCATCTATTTCTTTACACATTGTATTTAAAAATGTCACACTGCAATGCATCATATTACCATCCTACTAATATTTGACTGCAGTACTGGTGTTGTTACAGCTGTGTAATATACTAGTCTGTGCTAACAATGAGGGAGTTAATACATTTGTCGCGTACATACATTCACATATATTTTATTCTTCAGTCTGAAATATTAGATGCATAAAAAAATTCATTAATCATGTGTAAAGACAATTATTATTGGAAAGGAGGTTATATGTGGTCGGACATGCCCAATCACACATTTAATTAAAATCATATTTTTTGCAAATATATCAAGTGTTGTAAACAAGGATTACTCTAGCACATTATGTTGGAACTAGTAAGTATCCCGCCACACAGTGACGTTTGAGTATTGTAAAGTAAGAATGTACTAGGACAAGTTAACTTGCTCAGTAATCATTCTCTACCACTAGTTTAGGTTACATTAGTTTCACCAGGGGCGGATTAAAGGGAGTTCGACTGGTGTCGAACAATATGTTTCTATGTTTCAGCACAATTACATTAACTCACCTATCAAGCAATAAAAAATGACTGTTGTCTGTATCCTTCAGTTCTGAAAACACTGTAAAAATCTTCTATTTTTTGAAATGTTTTATTTAATGATTGTACCGTCATACTGCAATGCATCATACCTTCCTACTGTTATTTACTAAGTGACTGCAGTACTTCTATTCAATATGCCTTTAAGTTTAACTGTGCCAAGTATAAGTGATTAAAACTTCAATGTTACTAAGGCGATAGACACTTTAATGTTCAATAATACTGAACAACCACACAGAATGTTATTTTTAGCCTTTAATAAACTGTCCATTTATAGAAAATGAATGATAATATAACCCTTCAAAATACTTCTTTGTCCACTCACTAGCTACATTGGCATTGGAGGTGTGGTTGATCAACTAACTTCCATATCAGAATTGCAATGCATAAAATTAATTTTGTGAAATCTAATTTCTATGTTAAATTAGTCACTAACATAGCTTAGTCACCATAATATAAATACTTTATTTTTTGTAATTATGTAGGCTCCACAATCGAATGTATGGCTGTACTTGATTACATTAATTTCATCATCTTATCATGTGCATGGTATGGAATGCTTAAAAAAAGGTATGCTCATCATTTTATTGTCATACAGCTAAACTTAAAGAAAGCATACTGAATTCTTGTGCTATTAGTAAATATGCCACTTTCTATGAGAGCTACGACAACCCATGAATACCAATTTATACTGTTGAGTAGTACTGCTTGCTGCAGTCTAGTACTTAACTGACCACTTTGGAGGGAGATTTGTTTCCGGTTGACACCTGTTGACTTCGAAAATGTGCTCTGACAGCACCAAATTGGTGGTCTGTTGAGTATGAGACTACAGCAAGCAAAACGTGAACTTCTTGAAAGTTGTGTGTTGCCATAGCTCAGTGGCCAGAGTACTAGTGGCTAAAACCAGGAGTCCTTGTTTCAAATCCCCGGCGACAACTGAGATTTTTTTTTCACATTTTACTTTTGCTGTTCTTTAGACCTCCTCAATTATTACTTTCACCTTATTAGCTGGTAAAACTAACTTCATAATCATAAATGTCAAATGAATTCATTATTATAAAATTATTCTTAAATAAAAATTTCCATAAGAGTTCTGCTAATAATAGTTAAACTTAATTATCAAGTTCTGACCCTTCATACAAACTAGATAGAAACTTTCTCACCTAAAGGGGTCTGGAAAAAAAGCAAAGGAAAAAGATGAAACGTCTTGGTTGTCACCAGGAATCGAACGCAGGGCCACTGGCTTCAACCACCAGTGCTCTAACCACTGAGCTAAGACAACCCTCGATCTCCAAGACCTTCACATTTTTCCTTTATACTGTTGAGTAATACCGTTTGCTGCAGTCTCATACTCAACAGAGCAAAAATTGAAAATTTCTTTAAGCATGCAATCCATTTGCAACACATTTTCATTCTTGTTGATGTGTTGTATAATTCCAATTGTATTTTTCTGTGCTATTTTTACCAGTTCATCATCTCCAATCTCACAAAATTATAAGTTACTTGTGCAAAATCCAATTATTACCTTCATTTACAAAATTAGGCTTGTAAAGAGGGAACTGAATTACATTAGTGATTTATAACGGAAATTGTCCATCCTATGACTTAAGCCAAGTATGTTTCTGTTTTTTTTTTTCAGTCCACTCACTGGATTACAGATTCACATGTAATCTAGAGTAACCCATTCTGCTTGTCCTGAAGGCTTATACAAATTTTAATTGAGAAATGGAACAGATAAACACATGTAGACAGATATATTGAGTCTACTCTAGATAATCAGAATTAATAACTTTAAGTCATAGCAACTTTTCTTGCTTTAATTTATTTCAGACTGGCTGCTTTTAAACCTACACTGACTTGTATAACCCATTCATTGACAAAAAGTGCTTATAGGCACTTATGGATAATGTAATGCATATTTTTCCCCCTAAAGGACAAAATGTTAAAGTTTAACTTCCATCAAGAGCTTGGCTAATAATGTTTTATTACTTATATCCTTAGAATAATAATAGATATTTCGTAACTAAGTTAATTTGACAGTGGTTAGAAATATGGCCAGAAATGTTTGTTCAACTGGGGTGGTAGATATCATCTGCAATGCTACTACTTATCAGAGAGAGAAACAGAGAGGAAAGGGTAGAAGAAATATATATCTACTGTGGGTAAAGAATTGAAGTTAGATAGTAAGACTTGCTTGCTAAAGCAGTTGTTCCATCACTGCAAGTTTTCAAATTGAGTGCCACTAAAGTGCTGTAAGTAGCAAATATACCAGCAGCTATAATTATGTCAAAGAGAAGATGAAAGTTGGTATTCCAGGTAAGATATAATTAGCAATTTACATTGTACATTCATAAAAAAAGTAAGAAATAGTTTTCCAGGTAACAATGGCAGTAAGTTGTAATTTTGTCTAATAGATTTCCCAAGAATATGGTACAAATATTGTCATAGCTATTACGTTTCTTTTACTAACTTTTACCAATGAGTGATAATCTGAGTGAACTACCTTTGCTCTCTGCATTACTTTGACCTTCTTAAGCTCAGGTGTACAAGGTGCTAAATTAGAAATGTGAAGTATAAGTTAGGGAATTGCTAGAGGGAAGTGTGTTGCCGAGTTTGCAGTCACACCTTCCTGGTTGACAGTGGCCAACAGCATTGCTAAATTATGCACATAAAAGTCTTATTACTGCATTGGAATGCATACAGATCACGTTGTTATGATACTATTATGTTATGGTCACCATAACAACTATATGGTTTGTTGCTAGGCGACAAAAATTGACCACAAATATTGAACAATACATGTACTTTCACATTATATATGATTGCTAGTTATTTTTTGGACTCCAGATTTTATATTAAATTTTAAACATTATGAATTGAGATGAATTAAAATCACTGAATTTTATCTGCCGGTGAGTGTTAAGGGTACAACAATGCTCACTGTTTTACAGTTATTTATTTCAAAGTGAATTCCAACAATTGTGTCTGCCCCAACAGGATTCATGCTATCCTACTTTCTGGTTTCACATAAAAATTGTCTGCAGAATAATTATATACCTATATGAGGTGTGGGCATATTATTCTGAAGAATAATCACTGTTTAACAAAAATAGGAATATTTTAATTTCTACAATTTATTTTGCATAAATATCATTAGAAATATATTGAGATGATAGATCAGTACATACATGATTTTGTTTGATTATTAGTACAAAATATATTTTATGCAGCACCAATACAACGTATATTTATTTTGGAAACGGACCCCTACCAGGAAGTACTTCCCATTACTCCAGGAAGGGATAACTGTGTTAACAGTCAACCTCGTGGGATCATTTGTACTCCTCCTACTGCATTGTCTGATAATAATACTGGTCCTACAAATCCTGATTTAATGAAATCTGCAGATGGTCTACAATTTGTGGCTTGGCTAAAAGATGATAATGGATTTGGAATTTTTACTGGTTTTAATATACTACTTATTTCACCATTTCTGGTCTATTCTATTCATTTACACATGTATATAGATCAAAACTCTGATATTGGAGTGCCAAATATTGAAATGTACAGAGTAGACCCTTTTAGGACTACCCTATTAAAATATGAAATAATAGGAAATAGTCAAATATCTCAAAGTAACAGTAGAGTTATGTTATTGGTATTGCGTCTACAAGAACCTATTTACCATGATATTTTCATAGTTAGATGGAATCATACATTTCTTCATAATATTAACATACTGTTATTGAGTGAAATAACTCTGTGTGGTGATTTTGTCGTATCTCCACTATATTCCATGCCTAACATCTCCTTTCAAAATCCAAGTGTAGATAATAATATTGTTAATGCTACTCAGTCTGGAATGATTACAATGAACTGCACTGTTTCTAATGATGGCCATTTTGTGTGGCGATGGAGAAAAGTACCTATCATTCTATCTAATTCTGACACAGGAATAAGTATATTAACAACTTATGCCACTAGATCTAGTATCATCACTATTCAATCTGCAACACCAGGCTTCTATCAGTGTGAGGTATCGCATGCAACTAACGACAAATACTTCTCAAAGACTTTCACAATGCTAGCTCAGAGTAAGTCTTGATAATAGAATTAGACAGCTAATAATCAATAAACTTGTAATTGCTAGTTCACAACTTATTGACTTGTTGCTACATATTATATCTACTCATTAGTATAAGAGCCTCTGTATTGTCTAGTATTAGGTTTAGTTGAGCAAATATTTTATTATCTTGATTGAATATTAATAATAATCTTCCATACATATGGGGCTTATAGAAATTGTCTTGTGTAATATTCAATCATTTTATCAACCTGTCCATCAAAAGTCCTGTCCCACTTTAGAATATCTTCTTTCCTTTATTATTCTTGTATTTTCCCATGTTTTAACAGTAAGAATTGCTACCACAGTCACATGATTAAGTATCTTTATTAATTTTCACCTCCAGCATTCTTAAAATAATTTAGCATTGTTACAGCTCAGCAACATGCATGTATGTTTGTTTAGACAACAAGCTGAAGTCGTGAGATGCAAAAAAAATCTTAAATTGAATTATAGTAGTCAATTAGTAACACTGGAGAAACTGGTGTAATTTTTCAGTAGCTCTTATAGTCCACCATTCATTATTTACATAGAAAGTTAGCCAGTTTAGATAAATCGGAAAGCTATCTGGTCTTAAACAGGTCACATTATAGCCATTAATTTCAATACTCTATCATGCTCTCTACTATCATCCAATCATGCATCCATATAGATATTATTGACTTGAAATTATATATCTCTGATAGTATTAAGTTTCATTGTGGTCGCTCGCTAATGAATATTATCCATGCATATCAATTAAAAATACTTAGCAGCTCTGCTTTGCATAGTTGTTCGTGTCTGCTAAGTTGACTATCAAAGCAAATTATTATTCACTTTTTCGGAATTGGTATAGGTTCCCTGCCAGATATAATACCATGTAAAACTGTAGTATTCGGGATAATAGCACAAGCGAAGCAAGAACAAATACCACAGTTTTCTGTGCTATCGTATGTTAATATAAAAGCTAATTATAATAGTTCATTTCTGCAGCTAAGAAAACCATAATCTATTTCCGTCAAATAAATATTTCATCCCGGTTCCACTATTATTCTTATTTTTCCTACTGTTTCTAAATGGTGTCTCCCTGGAATTTTGTCGCGACATTGCCTAGAAGGAATTACACTTAGTGCTATTATGGCTCAAGCCCTACCTACATAGTTTTATAACTAGTTTTCAACTTATGAGTTTGCATCGAAGTAATATAAAAACAAACTGTTATTATTGGTGGTACAAACCCATAAGGACTAGGATTATTTTCAAATTATATAAATAGCTAGCTAAGATTTTTTGGGAATAATAAATCGTTTTGTTGTAATTTATGTTGAATTTCGCTCAATTATGTTTTGTGCTAGTTAGAATAGTGCAATATTTGTAATAATTTATGAAATCGATTAATTTTTTTTTTCTGGAAAGATTTACAGGACATAAGAATTACTCCTGATGAGTTTTTAGGAAGTTACAGTGTCAGATTTTCTAGAGGGTGTCAAACTTTCAGGAGAGTTGTTCATTGCAGCATACCAAGCATTCTATCAGATGGAGATAGAGGACCTTTGGAACCTGACTTAACTAAAGAAGATAACAGGAGACATTTTGTGGCATGGAACTCAAGCAATCCAACACCATATGTTTTTTTTACACCTAAAATGTCTCCACTCAGAGTTTCTGGTATTGAACTGTCTGTTTTAAACAGTCCCAGAACTAATATAGGCATACCAAATTTTACTATATATGGAGCAATCACGCAATATTCTGATGAAGTGGAGCTGGAACATGATATCATCCACAACCACTTACTCACAGAAGAAGATCACACTGTGCGACAGATCATTTTAAATATAATCAACCCAGAACCACATAGATTTTATGAGTTGAAATGGAATTTCAACAATCTCTACAACATTGATTGGTTCTTGCTGAGTGAAGTGATTTTACACACAAGTATCTCGTCAACAAGAAATCCTGCTCGCACTATTACTGCCTCACCTACATTAATAACTTCTACTTCTGGGCATGTCCTTTCAGATGGCTCTATCAGACTCAACTGTACAACCAGTGGAGATGGAGTATTTAACTGGACATGGACATTCAATGACAGTGTCATCACTGATATGAAAATATATACAACTGACATGTCTAGGACTGGCATATTAATAGTACCACACAGGCAGCAAATTGATTTGCTTTATGGAAAATATGGTTGTGTGGCACGAAGAAAGTCAGTCATGACTTACTCCAAAGAGTATATATTACAGTTTGGTAAGTGTGAATACAATAGCTATTGCCATAAATGGTTAGTAAGAAATTTGCAATTGATTATTTTAATATTGTACATACAAAAAAATTTAATTAGTAGTAAGAGATTAATTTAACACAATCATTTGCAAAATATTCATTTGGACTCCAAAGATTCACGATAATTTTTCGTCCATGTGAAGAAATAATTTGGCCTCCTAGCGAGTTTTTTATTTGCTGAAGGCATAAGCCAAGGCCACAGGAAAAATAATAATAAAGAGAGATAAATGTGAAAATTGAAGGCAATAATAAATGAAAAATTTAAATGAACTGTCTCCAAATCTGAATTATTTATTATTATTTATTGGCGAGCGAGCGAGCAACTATAAGATGTAGTCTATGGAAATCCTGAATACGTCGTCGTTTTGAATACGTCGTCGTTTTGAATACGTCGTCGTTTAAACGCGCGCGCGCATTCCATACGTAGTCGTTTTGAATACGTCGTCGTTTAAACGTGCGCGCGCATTCCAGAACTTCGCTCGCTCGCCCAACCAATGCTACACGAGCATTTTCTAGTTTATTTATTTGTATGAGTAATAGCACGGGTAACTGTGCTATTCGGGATTAATAGCACGAGTAACGATTGAAATAGCACGAGGCGAAGCCGAGTGTTATTTCAATTGCTTTAGGAGTGCTATTGATCCCTAATAGCACAGGTTATCAGTGCTATCACTCGCTAATAGTATGCCAGCTTTTTAAAAAGTCTCTTACATTTCACCCCCCCCCCCCCCCCCCCCCCCCCCCCCCCCCCCCCCTACTAGAAACTAATTGAACTGTACGTTACCAATGTTAACGCTCTACGGTGTGCACTTACCTGTACTATTTCACTTAGCTAGGGAGGTATTTCACTTAGTTTCCACTTAGTTACTGAGGTATTTCAAATAGCTACGCGCTATTTCACTTTCCGGGTGCGATTTCAATTGAACAGCGATTTTTTCCATTCATTTTTTAATGGGCAACTTACGTGACCTGTACTATTAATTAACTAATTAATTAAGTAATTAATTAATTTATTTATTTATATATTTATTTATTTATTTTATTTATGTATTTAGTTATTTATTAATTTTTTTTAATTTTATTATCATTTTTTTGCTGTATTTACCACAATTTTAACTTAATATTTATTTAGATTGCTTGCCTTTCGTCTTTTTACTATCCTCAAATTTGCATAGTTGCCAACTTTCAGAAAAATAAAACTGGGAAAAGACCACACCCCAACCATATCTGCCATGAATATCATTAAGTTTCAATGAATATGATTAATTATGGATGAAGTGACTTGTAAGTAGCTCTTGTTTAATTAACCCATGAGTGTGCTCAAGGCTTGCTGAGCACAATGGATGTTCTATTTTTATCCACCAATGAGTGTGCCTGAGGCTCAAGCTAGCTGAGTGCAGTGGATGTTCTATTATAATCCACCAATGAGTGTGCCTGAGTACTTTTATCAACCAATCAGAGTGCTGAGGTAAGATTATGTAACATTAGTTTTGATTGTCTAGACAAAAACTGGGAAAAGTCCTTCAACCCCAGGAACAGTGAAATGCTAAAAAAAAACAGGGATTTCCCCGAAGTTATTTCTGTGATAGTTATTTAGCTATTCCCCTCTAATCACCTGTGGGAAAAGGGGGGGGGGGGGGGGGAAGGGGCGTGGAATGTTTTCTATACCATACAGAGAGTTTAAAAAGCACACAGAAAAAAGCCCCAGCAATTGTTATAAAGTGATGTATTATTGTTCTTTAGTTACAAATGAAAATCTCAAGTCTTTTTTTTTTACTTGTATGCAAATTTTTTTTTTGCCGATGGTTACTCCACCCATAAAGAACTGACACAATGAACTATTATTATTGAAGTGTAAAGTCTGTCTTGTGAACTTCACTGAATATCATCACTTCAATCGCCATCTGCTCTTTTTATTTGGTTGTTAAAAGGGACCTCAGGATCAGATAGGGATGGTTATCAACTATAATCCCTGGAACCCATAGTTTAACTATTACTTATATAATAGATAATAGTTAAACTATGGGTTCCAGGAATTACTGCTGATAACCATCCCAATCTGATATATATAATACACACTAGTGCTTTAGTTTTTAGATTTGACATTGATATGATTTGTATTTTTATCACCATCCTCACTTACATATCCATAGCCCTAAGTGCATCATTTGTTCAGTTTTTTAATTTTTCATTGTCCAACTGATGAAGATCCAAAGGGATCGAAACGTCTTGGTTGTTTTAATATATATACTATGTAGCTACTGCTTAGCTAAATAATTGCACATACATATTTGCTGCCTTTACACCGCTATTTCGGTTATTGTTGTAGTAAGCAAGTTACCATTAGGATAAGAATTTTCTTGGTGGTCGACCCCGTCCTCATATATTCCACTAAACAGAATCCTTTGGTTTAGCGACCTTTACCCCTAAAATCAAATCTTTATCCTTTTTATTAATTAGGTTGCATTTTTGTGAATGCAGGTTTTTAAGACTTACGAGTTTATTTTCTATTCGAATTAGTGGCAGTGGTAATTATCTTGGCTAATGCTTATTTGTCATAGTTATAGCCCATACACAATAATGTTTGTACTTGAAAATACATTGTCTTAGTCAAGTTACCAAATTGAATCTTGTGTTGGTATTAATCAACAAGTGTGTGTGAAGGTTCAAAGTGTTACAGCTACTGCTTAGAAAAAGAATAGCACAAAAAAACTATCAAATTATTACACAGTTTTTTCCGCTTATTGTGGTAGTAAACAAAGCCACCATTTATGGTAAGACTATAAACTGTGTGGTAATTCCTTAGAAATGCATGTTTGTTTTTTGTTGTTTTTTTAAGTCAAATAGTTGCAGAGAGTGGTTACGATGGCATTGCTACCCTGTACCATATGTCATTTAAAAATTGGCCATTTTAAAATAGCTGAAGTGCTTTTTATCAGGAACACAGGTTGTTTAGATTTTAGATGAAACTGTCCCTAATATAGTCATTGGCTACATAGCTACTTTTAGGACTAAATATACTGAATGATGACTTTCAGGCAAACTAAATGAATGTAGCCTTGTTACTTTTGTATACAGATTTTGTAATCAAGTTTTATCAGTTTCTACCTTGTGTGGATTACTTGTGCACAATGGCTAGCACGACATTTGTGCTGTAGCATATTATTAGTTACTATAGTTCTGTTGACTACTCTACCTGTTATTTATATCACAATTATTTTTATAGACACAGTGTTAGCCTATTGGATTCCAACTGGTTCACTACTTGCATATGAATCTAATACCTACAACATCTGTATTACACTATCTCATTTGCAATCAACACAACTAAGAGTGCTGCAATTATCAGCTATTGATGTTACTTCACAAAGTAAGTGAGTTATGCTATCTGATTGTGAAGTTAGAAAGATTGATAACAATAGAGCATAGTATGATAAAATATGTGATCTTTGAACTTTCTGCACTGTTATACCACAGTAGCTATTGTAGCACTTTGTTTAATCACGCTCTGGCCGCTTGTAACACATCAATTTTGAGAACATACGCCTATCCCTACAATTGCGCAGGTCCCTTGAATTAAAATTTAAGAACTCCTTCCAGATGGCTCTATCAGACCCAGCTGTACAATTAATGGATATGGAGTGCTTAACTGGACTTAAATACCGTTGCTATATTGTTGTCAGGTGTAATAACTTGGCAAGTGTGCAATAACACTTGCCCGGTATTTAAAATAGTTAAAGCATGAGCGCTTAGTGCCTAGTACATTTATCGCACTCGGTCCTCGGGCCTACGGCCCTCGGGCTGTCGTGCAATAAATCGACTAGAAACTAAGCACTCATGCTTTAACTATAACATAAACATTCAATGACTTGGTCATCATTGATATGAAAATTTATACTTCTGACTTGCTAACTCATATCAAATGTGCTGGAGTTACAACCTCACAAATAATAATGCACATTTTAAAACACATAAGCTAACAGTATGTTATTAGCTTTGTCAAAAAAATTTACAAAATTATGACAGGCTCTGCAAAAACCAGGAATTGTTGTCAAAGCTGTAAAACAGTAACAATACAGACTGTGGTCAAATTTGCTGAATTTTCGAATTTTTCACTTATTATTAAGTACATTAATTGTTCTATCATTATGCCAAATTTCAAAGCTTAAAAAGTTTGTATCACATCAAGTGCACTATTGAAAGAAAATTCTTTTTTTTAAACATTTTATTTCTTTTAGCTTATACGGAAATTAGCAATACATAAAGCATGGGATGTGTGGGAATCCCATGTGAACAATAGCAAAGTTTTCAGGGTTTTCTGGATACTCGAAAGGTTGGTTACTACAAATAATGGAACTATTGTTCAAATGATTCTTACCGTACTTTAGAAAATCCTGTTCTTCTTAGTAAGTGGCACACCAGAAACCCACTCCATTTTTACTCACATTTTGAATGTCCATAGTAAAAATCCTGTGTACACTATGTTACATGGTTCGAGTTGAGTAATTTTCAATAATTATCAGGATTTTCAATTTTTTAAGCAAATTCCTGGATTTTGCAGAGCCTGTCACAAATGTTAGTTTAGTTATGGTGTCACTAATGGGCTCCAAAGCAGGTTTGTCAACTATGATAGAACAGTGTCTATAATAAGTAGCGTCTGGAGTGTAACTCTCAGACAAGGATACGTAAGAGTAGAAGGACCAGCATTGGTAAGAGTAGAATAAATTAGCTTCACCCAGAATTAATAATTATATGTCAATGTACATCTTTATCATGATGATAAAATGGCAAAACTGACAAATAATAAAAGTAGGAAGTTAAATTTAAGTTCAACGATGCTAATGAAGTTTGATGATGCCCTATAAGCCTTGTGAAATTTGCTTCACTGAACTGCACTCACATCAGATTGGCTACTAGGAACTGTAGAGGCTACAGTCTGGTCAGACCCAGACATAACGTTAGTTCAGTCATGGAGTAACAAACAGTAATAGACTCTATAGAACGTTTGTCAGCTATAAGAGTAGTTCCACCTTGTACAATTATCATTTATTGTACAGATGAGTAAATTCCACTACCGTCGGAGTCAAAACATAATTGTGTGCACAAGCCAGTTTAGTTTACAGTTTAATAACTGTTCATGGGTGGTGAGGCCATGTGCTTGTTCATGGGTGGTGAGGCCATGTGCTCGTTCATGGGTGGTGAGGCCATGTGCTTGTTCAAAGAACCAGTTTCAATGCTGTTATCATAAAATCAAACAACCAAATACATTGGTTGACAATAGCAGAGCACACTTTAGGTTAGTAAGGTATAAATATTAAGTATACAAGATCTAGTAAAGTAAAGAACCAGTTTCAATGCTGTTATCATAAAATCAAACAAGTAAATATATTGAAGTGTTCATAGATGAATTAATTAAGACTTGAATAGGTTTTGAGCACATCTTTTAGAGAAAACAAGAAGATCAGCTGATGAGTAGATCAACCATAGATCATTTCTCTGCATCTGTGTGGGACATCTACAACCCAAACTTATCAGCCATCCCTAGGATACATCTTGACGACTCAAACTAAGGGTGGTTGAGTGTTTCTTCTTTACGTAGACTGTATCTTCAATTTCCAGATATTTTTTGCTTGGTTCTGAAGAAAATAATTCAGAGCATCAGAAACTAGCAGATACCGATGTTTTGATTATCTTGGAAATTGTTTCCGGTTGGCATTAATACGTGTAGATTGTAGATGGTCTTTGAAAACATACCAGTACTTCTTGAATGCTTTGGGAAGCGGGCCAAAAAAGTGTTCTGTTTCAATCAAACCAGTATGTATGGTTTCTTCAATTCATCACTGATCGTCCTCCACTTCTGAGTATAATTAGCCCATGGGGATGATGTGCCTTTTAAATAGTAGAGGTTCTCAACAAATAGTCATCCACAAGAAATCTCTTAGAGCTTCCGCATTAGAAGTGGTATGTCTCTCAGTCAGATGCTGAATAAGTCTTGTAGCCAAGAATGTGACTCCAAATGTCAGTCTTCTTATTTGATGGTAAGCAATTCTTCCATTTGCTTTAATTAATTTCCAGAAACGTACGAATTTCTCATTTTTTATGTAGTAAGACTACTCTAGAGAAATGTTCTTTTTATCAAGACTAAGATTAAAAATTGCAAGCTGTTGAAGAAGAGAAGAGCTGGTAATATTGTCAAACAATTTTTGAAGTTAATAAGTCCACCATTATTGGCATAAAGGAAAGCAAGGGGGAAAAAAGCTTGCCAATTCTGCTTCTACACAATGAATAACCCTTTTGGATCCTTCATGTACATACCAAGAATCTTTTCTTTTCATTGATCTGCTTTTCATTTGTGAAAAGAGTTACCACTGAAGCTGGTACTCTGAATTTGCTGGTGACCTTTTGAGCTCAATACTCACTGCTGAAGAAGTAATGCCTTTGTTAGGTACGTAATTGTAACAATCGATTAACTATTCTCTTTCTCTCAATAAAATGATGATGATGTAGCTAAGTCCACTGAACAGGTATGCTGGCACTAATACTGTGACTGAACCATCAGCAAAGTTTCTCACCTTTCTTCTTGTAGTTTCTTATTTTAATTTTCACTTTTTCTGCAATGCAATGCAATGCAGATACAGCAAACTTTTTTCCTCAAACCACTCCAAATCACAGTTTCTCAAAACTTGTCGCCATATTATGTCTTCAACATTAGTTCTTGCAGATTAATAGCACACAGGTTCAGCAATCAACTGTGTTGCCAGAAATGCGGTGAGTGTCTTCGTAAAATAGACTCTCCGTCATTAGCCTGTAAGAGGTAGATTTCCATTGCCACCAAATTCAAAATGTAGCCACACGCACGAGCCAATAAATTTATTAGTGTATTTTACAATTTAATGACAAACACACAGCCAGTTATTACAAGTAAATATATTGGGTGTTTAGGTTCAAAGTAAAGTGTTCATAGATGAATTATTAAGACTTGAATAGGTTTTGAGTACATCTTCCTTAGAGAAAACAAGAAGATCAGCTGATGAGTAGATCAACCATAGATCATTTCTCTGCATCTGTGTGGGACATCTACGACCCAAATTTATCAGCCATCCCTAGGATACATCTTGACGACTCAAGCTACGTCTAGCGTAATGTGCTTTTTCTTAGGTGTGATTTTTGTTTTGAGAATTTACAACTACTACATTCTTTGAATGCCTGCATGTCAAAGTTATATCTGTAGGGATTTGATAAATCGATATTGACACCATCTATATATAATACACTTGTGTGTCAGTAACAATGACGATGATGACAGTAACTGATGGTGTGTATTCATGAATAATTAATTATGAGCTTAAACAGTTTGGTATAAAGTACCGTAATAAGTGTCATAAGTACTTGAATGGATACAAGTGTTATCACATTCAATAGAAAGTGATTATTTGCAACAAAAAAGCGGGTGTGATGAGGGAAAGTAGCGAAGGTGAAAGTACGAAAGAGAAGGCAAAAGGTGATTAATTGTATCTAAAAGCGAGTGGAATCGACGAGTAAAGGTAATGTCAGTTTCGAAAAGGAAGGCGAAAGTATGAAAAAGAAGGCAAAAGCTCTGCAGGGCTTTAGTCCACAATCATGAGAGTAGGAGAGGTAGATAATAGAAAAGGGACTCCATGACTCAAGAAGAAAGAGCTGAAGAAAGGAAAGAAAAGCTGAGATAGCTCATACAAAAGAGAGTAGGAGAGGGAAGCTTATGTAACCTTAACCAATGGTAGGGAATGATAACTGAGCAAGATAACTTATGCTACTGCATTCTTATTTTGCAATACGCCAAGCACCACTGTGTGGCAGGATACTCTTCTTTCATACTTTTGTGCTATATTTTCCTTCTAATTTTCATCCGTCTCTACCAATCTTAATCTTGTCCATCATCTTCAATCTCTCTTCTCCTCTTCTTTCATTCTTTTAAACTCTGGTTTATTTTCAGCTTCATATGTATCATCTGTTTACTGTGTTTTCCATCTAGCTCAACTATTGAGAAAAAAGATGAGGTGAGGATTGGTTAGATGAAGCAGCCAAACAATGGTAAAAGTCTTACACCTTCTGGACACAAAACAATAAATCTAAATCCAGAACAGCTACTACTCTACTCAAATTTACTACAAAATTCAAAGCTTTGGATGCATAAAATGTTTGTGACAATTTTACCTTTTGGTATATAGTGGATATCACCAAACCAGACATAGTAGGGCGTTCTGAAGAGCCAGGACTACTCACTTGACAATATAATAACTAAAAGTCCTATGACAGCCCTCTCCTAGTCAAGAACTTGATGAACTTAAATGAGAAAGGTCAAACCCTGAACGCTCTGATTCTTCAAAATAGACGTAACATTAATTAGAAACATTGTTGAATTAGAATTTTTCCACTGAACAGTTATGCTGGCACTAAAAGTGTGACTAGACCATCAGCGAAGTTTCTCACCTTTCTTCTTGTAGTTTCTCATTTTAATTTCCACTTTTTCTCTAATGCAATGCAATGCAGATACAGCAAACATTTTTCCTCAAACCACTCCAAATCACAGTCTCTCAAAATTTGTCGCCCTATGTCTTCAACATTAGTTCTTGCAGATTAATAGCACACAGGTTCAGCAATCAACTATGTTGCCAGAAATATGGTGAGTGTCTTCGTAAAATAGACTCTCCGTCATTAGCCTGTAAGATGGGTAGATTTCCATTGCCACCAAATTCAAAATGTAGCCACATGCACAAGCTAAAAAATGTATTAGTGTATTTTACAATTTAATGACAAACACACAGCCAGTTATTACAATTAAAAATATAAAAATTTGAAAGTCACACAATAAAATACTTAACTACTTCCAAGATACTTTCTGTTTAAAGCTGTTAGTAATTCTAGCTACAAATACCAAGTTAGTTGTCAGTACAGATAGTCTCATGTAGCCAGACGTTTTACCTACAAAATAGATAGTCTCTCATTTTACCTACAAAATAGCAGTAGTTAAAGAATCTAGCTAGTGAGACTATACCAGTTTGTAGAGTAACCAGTACCAGTTAGTGTATAGTGTAGGCTGTTGTGACTGATTAGTTGCCAGTATTACCCCCTTGGTGAAAGTCATATCAATTATACGGGAATAGAGTCTACCTCACTGCAAAGCCACTTCCTAATCCTACCTTTCAACACTAGTATCAATCTGCTGGCAGTAGCTATTCTCTATTGTCTTGTGGGGTTAAGAGTTTCTTAGTTACTTTTATATGTTTGTTGTTTGCATAGGAGCAGTAGATTATACTCTAGGATATGTGGGTGAATATGTCGCCTTCTTCACAAGTGTTTTTTGTTTTCAACTCCGTGTCTTGGAAAACCGGATAGTACATGTAGAAGACAGAATTCTTTTATTAAAATTCTCTACAGCTCCATACAATAGAGATATTATTATGTATCAGCCACTCCTGAATGTAACATTTCGTGACAATATTTCAAGTAAGTTTATTGCCTCAGCTCATTATTATAAAAAAAAAAGTTTTTAATAACAATGGTGAAAGATGCAAGCGTGTGACAATTGTACTAACTGTTCACTTTAATTATTAATTTTATTTGAGCCAAACTGACATTCAAGAAATTAAGATAACCGAATGATTTAATATTAATATGCTGTTTAGTTCACAACTACCGAAAGGTGAGATAAAATTATTTGGCTCTATTAAGTTAAGTAATGTAGATGATGTTATTTTGTCATGCCATTTGTTTTTTAAAGTTCTAGAAAGCACATAGTTATAATTATGAAGAAAGGTTAAGTCCTGGCTGTAGTTTAAGCCATAGCAGTATTATTACCATAACACCCTAAATGGCTAAGTTTCCAAATTCCTGTATAAATCCTAGTATATAGTATACATAAATATGTATATTATAGATAGAAATAATTAAATATAATTTTTAGAATTTGTTTTTTCATAAAAAGTTATTGGAGAAAGGTTACAATGGTATTGAGACCCTTTACCAGATGTAATTTCAAAAAACTCGGTTGTTTGAGTTCGTTGCTTACGTTGTTGTGATGTTAAGCATCGATGTTTGCATAGTGCCAAATATAAATTATTGAGAATTCAGCTTTCGAAGTTCCGCTTGTCTTTATTACGTGAAATTTTCAATTAGGTGTAGACAATTGAAGATTGGGTAATGTTTACTCATTAGAGTGTGATATGGTGAAATATTTCAAGAACTGGCTAAGTATATTTTCATGAGTCAGAGGGGAGTGAAAATAAAACCTGATGGTGAAATATCTTGCCATATCACTCTGCCAAGTGTAATAAGTGGTTTGTTCCATTCTTATAGATATCTTCACTGAAGTAGTTTGCATTAGGGTTTGCAACCCTTGATGTAAAGTTGGCCATAAAACTCTCTAGGGGCTCCCCACACCCCAGCTGATATTTTAGCAGCTGCTCTAACCTGGTTGGGTAGGCTTCACTAGAGGAAGGTAGCTGTAAAAACCCTGATAACTTGTAAGCCAGTTGCTATAACTACTAGGGTAATCAGCTGGCTCAATACAGCCCTATGTGATAACAGTGAATTATCTCACTGGTCACATACCTAAGAATAACATTGTGAAGATATCTAGCTTGGAATAAATATGTATGTATAATACAATACCATAGTTGCTGAGGTGATAGTCTGTGATTAAAATGTTATTCCATGGTAAGATTTTCATTGGTATTGTATGCAAGTGGGACGATTATGTATCAGTTAAGAAGTGCTTGTAAACGTATAATAATTTAGAAATGCATAAATGTATTGTACATTAATTTATAATAATAGTACTGTCTTGATTTCTTCCACATCAAAAAGAAAAACAATCAGCATGATGTTAGCTTTAGAAAAATATAACCATGTCAATGCCACACTTGTTTATTAGTAGTGTCTAAAATACTTCTTCTAATAATGCATTATATCAAAAAAAAAAGTTTAGTAATTCTAGTAAAATCTGAATGAATATCACGTGTTCAGAATAAAGTAACAAATAGGACATTGTTGTGATTCTAGATTCAAGCACAATCTTGAAAGACCATCAAATTATTACGAATATGTATAATATTATATCCAGTACATTCGTGCAGTATATTAAACACATGGTTGTACTCTATTGCAGTTCTTACTGTAGGATTTCAAGACACTGATATTACTGTAAAATATTCAGAAAACATTTTTACTGTATGCTTACAAATGATAAAGGGAGCAATCGATCGTGGAAACTCTATCATTTTACCTATTGTTATAACAGGAGGAGGTAAGGTATTTATCATGAATTGCAAATAGAACACAGTTGGCAGTATCTGTGTTGTTTGTAAATAGAGTAGTTATGTTGCTGTATTCATGTTACTTATTTAGTGGTGATTCCGTAAATTTGTGATGCTATGCACTCCTTCTTCAAAGTTATGTGTTTTACTCATCTTGAAATTGCTTTGTTTTGGATTCCTTCATGCCAATCATTCATCTATAAAAGTTTCAGTTATTTTCACGTTAGAGATTCTTGTGTTGCCAGTGTCCATGAGTGTATGCTGCAACTTCTACTAAAGGTTAAGTCTACTTAAGTAAATTGAGAAAGACTCTTGCTTAAAGGCAAGAGAAGAACAGCACAGAATCTGGTGGAAGCATGTTACCTATAGTGGTTCCGACTACTTTTGGTTGTACATAAGTGGATGTTTAATGTAGTTATTAATTTGATTTCCAGGTTGATCTAAGTAATATTTCTTCAAAAAATAACTCCTACATAGATATAGATAAAAATGTGTATATAGAAAATCATGGAATAAACTCTATATTGTGCATGGCTTCACTTAAATTATGAACTCTTATAAGACTTCCAGGCCTAATGTTAAAACACATATTCCTACTCTCTTCAAGACTATCAAATCCCGAAACTGTTTCTTACAATTGACTGGAACAGACAGTTCAGCCCCTAGTTCAGCCTAGTGAAATAGTACGGGTAAGTGCATAAGCGTGCAGCTTTAACCTTAGAAATGTACAGTTTGAGTAGTTTCTGGTTGGAGACAATGTCATTCTTTACACAACAGAATCTGTACCTGTTTAGATGGAATGTTTTTCAACAGATTAGGAGGAACTGTAGTTTGAAAATGAAGTTCCAGAAGAAGCTAATCCTGAAATACTGATATATTGATGATAGCTTTAGTCCTTTGATTTCATCAACATCAAATACCATCGATCCTCAAGAGCATGATGTAAAAGAAAAACACCACAAAAAAACTTGCTCTCAAATCAAATGGATATCCATTTAGTGTCATCTCAAAGAATTCTTCAGTTTTACTGAGTAAAATAAACCTTGTTTAAATCACACAGAACACTGAGAACACTCCATGTTCGTGTGAAGGATATAATACCTAACCATGTCAACAAACTTATATTGGGCAGCTTCTCTCTATGTTTGATACATGTTTGCCTATTTTTTATACTGATGAGTGTGCCAAACATCTATGTTATAAAATTATGGCTAGTAAAGTTACAAATAGAGATTTGTTTAATTTATAGATGAGTTGCACCATCTATAGAATGTATGCTAATCTATAGATTGTTGCCCAATCTGTGATTTTATAGAAAAATGTGCAGTACAATCTACAGATTGTGCAAATTCATACAGAGCAGAACACACACATTATATATAATAATAATGAGTCACACAAAAAAACGATTATTTACTGGTGAGTAAATTTAAGGGAAAGATTTATATCATTGTTGCTTTTATTTAGAAAGTGATGGTTAAACAATATCTTGTCTTTGATTATTATTTCCATGTAGAGTTGACCTTCTATCTTAGTAGCAAGTTCATTGTACTGGAAGCAAATAAAGGCACCAATTGTGTTACTGGATTCACTACTGAGGAACGACAATCAAAGCCCACTCAATATTACATGCTATCAGTAGCCAATTCTTCTGCTCCTGTAGTTGTTCTTAACAGCGTCAGCTTAATTATTTCAGGCAGTGGTAATACTAGTGATGGCCAGTGAAATACTAGCTATAGATATTATAGGACAGGTCATCAATATTACAAACAGGGTTTTCCCCTTTTTAAATAACTGTATGACTAAATATTTCAAGTTTAGGATATTATTAAATAATTGTATATAGTACAGTTAACTTTTTCATTTATTCTTACTTTGCAGGGAAGGAAATCGTTGAAATAAAACACTGCATGAAAGAAATGCTGACAAGCCTTAGGTGAAGTCATATTAATACATTAATACAGTAGTGCAGTCTGCATAGTTTAGATATGCATTACTGAATAAGCTTGCATGAGAATGAGTCAATATTTGAGATCACAAAATGTACGCATTGCCATCATGCTCGAGTATGAAACGATGTAGACCTGATTTCTTGAGACAATCCTGATTTGAAAACGAATGTGAAAAAATAATTCAAAATGAAGGATACTACTGTGATTAGAAACAATACAATTTTTTGTGAATCCAATGCCACGCACTACACACTCCAGTTATGCTGCTTTGGTTTACTGCTATCAATCAAATCGTTAACCTTCTATGCCATCCAAGGCTTTAGTCATTGTTTTTCAGACTACTGGTTCCTTTTCTGACTTCTGTTTGCTTAAATTAACTGTAGACTTTGTATAATTATATATTCTTGACTTTTATTCTTCTATTAGGCAAATTTTGTTGCTTTTGAGAGCAAAATCCCCCAAAAATGTTGTACAGAAAAAACGAACAAATGACATAAGCTATTGTAGATTTGGTATAGTTAATAATTGAAGGTTGCAGGTACTGAGGACTTGTACTTTGTACATTGCATACTAGAACTGGACTAATTTGCCAATACAATAATTATCTGCTAATACACCTATACTGGTAAAGTATCTATATTGTAGTGTTGTTTTAGTTAACTAAAACTAAAACCAAAACCCTTTAGTAGTGGGGTATTTTACTTTTGGTAAGAATAACTAAAACTAAGCGGTAGAAAACATGAAAAAACTATTTTAGAAGACAGTAAATTCGATAATAACTAAAACTACCAGTAGATTTGATGACAAAAACAAAAAATAAGCAATTTTTTTTGTAAACAATTCACCTTGAATTATGTCATTATTAGATAAAAATATAAATTCCCATGAAGTAATTATTCTCTAAACTACATAACAAATGTCATACTTTATTTATAATACCCAAGTTTTCACAGAAATATGCCATTTTTTAAGTTCTTTGTGAAAACTACCAGTAAAACTTTCTTTAAGGAGTCTCACTATTGCAGAATTTGAGAGGCAACATAAATTAACTAAAACTAAGACATATTATAACTAACTAAATCTTCTACACGGTAGCTATTGAAGAAAAACTAAAAACTAACTAAATCTTCATGGAGAATTTGGGGAAAGCTAAAACTAAGCATTCAAGATTTTTTTTAGTATGAATAACTAAAACTAAGAAAGTCTGGAATCACTAAATCAAAACAACACTGCTATAAATTGACAATTCCTATGAATCTGCAGTTCTGAAAAGACTTTTCAGCATTCAAGAGTCAAAATAACTACCAAGGTTCTAGTGGGGGACAGGGAGGGGAGTCTTTTTTCTTAAACTTCCCAGCTTCTCTCCCTAATTTTGCAAACTGTGTGCAATAATGGTAATGATATTGAACCAAAATTACAGTATTTTTTATGCTTACTCTCAACAATAAACCAATTTTCCTCTCTCCCTTTTAATTTGATATAATATAATATATATATTTATTCCACCCTATAAGATATCTTCACAATGATATTTTTAGGTACTGTGACCCTTGAAATAACTCACTATATTTCACACAGTTATTTCTCAGCTGTACTGCACAGCTCATTACCCTTGTAGCTAGGAACCAGCCAAACTTTACAATTTTCTTGGGTTTTTACAGCTACCTTCCTGTGTACCCTACTCTTTATACCAAGCTCAACAGGGCTAGAGCAGCTGCTAAAATATCAGCTGGGGGTGTGGGTAGCCCCTACAACCAACTTTACCCTGTGAGTTACCCTTCCTCTAGTACTAACTACAGTAGTAAGATATCTAGTGTGGAATAAACCACTATTACACATGTCAGAGTGTTATGGCAAGATATTTCACTCTCAGGCTTTATTTTCAGCCTCTGGCTCAAAATAAATTAGCCTGCTAAGTGGTAGACTTGCCTGAGGTTCTCCATCAAACAAAATGTTCTAGATAGAGGATAGAGCCCTGATTACCTACTATCAAGTATGTCTGAAACACATTCAAAATTACAGCTTATCATTTTAATTTAGCATTAGCCCCCCCCCCCCCCCCCCTTTAGTGAGCTAGCTAAGCCTCCATGAATACTTGCCTACTTATATACTTGCATGCATGTATATATGCTTGTATTAATACATAATGTTGTATGCAATTGTAGATGTGTCTCTTGTGGGAACAAATACAATACACAGTGTCAATGAATCAAGTAAAACCTTTCCTTTCTGTGTGTCTTTGACAACTGTTGAAAGACTACAAGATGCTATTGTGACTGTCTATGTAGACTTTCTTCAAACAAATAATGCTGAACGTAAGTATTAGTGGTAAATTATCAAGACACGCAACAGAAATGTATTAAATTAAAGAAATAATTATAACAATACAGTTGATATACTGATTGAATGCACATTATATAGCTAATATTGACTATCGCCTGGCAACATTCAAAAAAACACTCAATCGGATAAACAATATTCAATGTGCAAGAGTGACAATTTTTTATGATGAAAAATTTTCTGGATATCCAAAGTATTTTGCTCTAAATATATCACATGTGGAGTCCAATATGAATGTAAATGTGAACAAGAAGCCACTCTTAGTGCGAATTGAAGAATCTGATAGTAAGTTAGATGTGCACTTAATGTACATAATTTTATATGTATAGTAGTTATTAGAAAATTTGGACATTAGTGATATAATGTTTGAGTCAAAGCCTACATAAATATTCATTTTGTCTCCTGTTATAATTGTTACTGAAATACTAACATAAAGAGATGGTGTCACCCCATTATATAACTTGCACAACTAACTTTTTTGACACACTCAACACACAAGCAAGTTAAGATTATTTGCCTGTCCTTTATTTATTTTTATGTCATTCATTCATAAACTATCTGTAAATAGTAATTTCAACAAATATATCTTATAGCCATATCAAACTGTAATAATAAAATTTTCTATAATATATCACTTTGTGATTAATTTCTCATAAATTTGATTTTTAACAGGTATTTTTGTACCAAGGTCTGCAGTTGACTGAGTGTGTATGAATAATCAATGAGTGAATAACCCTCAGCATCCAGCCTGAATCTAGAAACATAAGAGGACTAATGATGTCAATTTTAAGCCTACTGAATATTGTGACTCTTATATCATGTTTTTTTAGTAGGAGCATGTGGTATTTAACAAACTAGTGTCAAAGAAGAGACGAAAACATAAGAACATAAGAAAAATACAAAAAAAACCCATTTAAAAACAATGAAAATACACACTATTAAAAGTGTGAGGGGAAACATAAGAAGAAAAATGATGGATTGTAGCAAGGAGGGTAAAGAAATAAGAGGAATAAAAAAATATAAATAAAAACATTAGAAACATGAATACAAAACTGAAAATAATACAAAATCAAAATTGAAGACATACCAAGCTAGAATTCAAATCCCTAACTGTGTCCATACTCTTCCACCCTCTAACATAACTCTTTAGTCCACTAGCTTATGATGAAGCCACGATACACCATTACACCTCTGATGTCCAAGTATCAAATCTTTTCTCTCAACGTTAAATCTTGGCAAGAGTAGCCCATAATTATGTGCTGGCATTATTCAGTAGCTAAATAGTTAAAGTGTGTTCTGAGAATATTACTGCTCAAAATAGTCTAAGTGCATAGCCCAAGGATGAGGATCATTTTCAAGCAATATATAAGGCAATGGGCTTAATCGTTTTTATTACCCACCTAACAACAGTTTATGCCAAAATAGTTGAAATTGTATTAGCTACTCCTTCTTAAAAGTTTTTACAAAGAGCTCTAAGATTACAGATTAGACTAAACAACCGCCCTAGGCAGATGCCTGAGATTGAGTTGCTGCTGCTAACAGGCTAGTATCCTCCACAGCAACCTCCATCCCCCTCCCAAGTTACCAATCTCTTAAGAGAGCAGGCTTAGTTGTCTAGCAATGTCCTAACTTCTTGGATGATCCTATTAAAAAAATAACTCAACTCTCCATATCAGATAACTCCATAATAAAAAATCAACTCTACTTAACTCTGGCTTTTTTTTATCACATAATAAATGGATTAATAGCTCAACTCTACTAATTTTCTAAGCTAAAATATATATCTTATTTTATACTATTAACTTACATAACAAAGTTTCTTTCAAACTTCTTTCCTATTGTACATCAAGTTAACATTTAAAGCAAACATGAAGAGTCATCTCTTAAAGAAAGAAAGAATTGAGTCATAATTCTTTGCTCCTTATGGAACATTGGCAATTAGGACATTTTAAGCTATATTAACGTGCAAAAACATTTTATCATACTTATCATTCTATGTATGGATTAATCAACATTCATATTATTTACATGGTCTAGGATTGATAGTGTACCTCACAATGCCACGATATGAAGTAATATTTGGAAGAGATTTTCGTGTATGTGTAGAATCAGAAGGTATGATTGCTGAAGATGTGTCTATTCCAGTATATTTGACTCCTAACGTTGATGGTAAGAAGTTCTACTAATTTAAAATAAGGAACCCTTTTTTCAGGAAAATTTAACTTTTATCAATTAATATTTTATAGAGTTGTCACTGGCTGATGATCAAGTTCATTAGTTTGAGAAATAGTATAATGTGTTACTTATATTAGAATGTACATGTAAATGTTCAGTTATATAATTCAAATACTTAGCTTGATACTATGGCACATGTTGTATTATTAATTTTTTCTCATGCTTCTTATGTAAGACTCAGGCTTATCAATTTCTTTTTTCCTTTGCTATCTTTTTTCTTAACACTTTCACTTGCTCAGAAAACTACATGAATTACCTTAGCAATTTACATTATTAGTTGTTTTACAGCTTCGTTGCTTAGTAGATGAATGCAGATCATTCTTTTACTATAAAAATTGCAATAAATTCTCACAATACAATTTACCAAGGAATATTTTGTCTATTTGATTTGTCTGTTCTCTCTGTGTTAATATATCTACCTTATTAGATAAACTTAGCACAACATAATCAGTATTATTGTCAGAGAATTAAAGATGTGTTTATTTATAATTTCAGGTAAAAACTCCACAGAGTATAATTTCAATTCTTCAATCAGTTTAAGTTGTCAAGTTTTAAACACAATTGATTTGGGACTGAATGAGTCATTCACTTTCACATTGCACTCTAGTATCACAGGAGTTGAGTTTCGACAAACACATGCTGAAGTGATAGTGGAAGGTTATAGTCCAGAGGTCATTGGTGAGTACCTTGCAATAGGTCCACACAATGTTTTTTTTGCAGTTTTGGCACCTATAGACCTCCCAGATTAAGAAACTGAATGATGCCACTCTGGCATCTTTGAGCGTTTCTCGCTAGAATGCGAAATTAAAAATATTCGCTGGCGGTATAATTTGGTTGACCTACAGCAGCTAGAATATTGCAAAAAGGCACTTTTTCATACAATTCAACCTCAAGGATTCCAATTCTGCCATTAGTTTGGTGATATGACTCTGTTTTGACAAAAAAAAATCGAGTATGGCCGCCAACCGATAAGGAAAACTATTAATTGTCAGTTAAATTAAGAGTCCATATTAAACTCATCATGAGAAAAATTTACTTTGGGCTTCTACACATTCTGGCAACCTACTTATGTATTGGATGTGCACTACTGCTCAATAATGCACAAATACCCATCCTTTACCAAAAAAGCATGTGCTGATCTGGAGCAAAGATGCCTTTACCAGGAAAGCATGTGCTAATCTTGAATAAAGAGTTTTCTATTACTAGATTGACATTCACATTGAACTGCTAGTGGCTTCAGCAAGATCTCAATGTACATAGAAGGGAGTGTATAACACCACACATAACTTAGTTACTGTTATCTGTGTGTAGAGAGTGTAGAAAGAAATTATGGCATCCAAGACTAGAGATAAGGATGAATGTTTCTTCAAGCCCTGTGGAGATTATCAGTCTACTAAATCGAGCGAGCGGGGAATTGGAGGCCAAAGATGACCCGTTTCTGGCACCTTGCCTAAGACTTGCTCTTTAAGTTACTCTTTAAGTTTAATTGTTAAGTTATCCCTCTGTTCTTAGTTTTGTTTGCTGTCTTACACACTTTCTGTTATTTATTTATTTATTGCTAGTTCTTCAATATGAATTAAGGTGGAAGCTTTAGTTAAATCTCTATTAGTCAATTGAGCACAGACATCACAACATGTTCATAAATCAGTTGTTGCTACTGTTTCAAAACCAATACAATCTTGAAATAACAATTGTCTCCGTATTATTCACATAAGTCTTCAAATAGTGACCTTTCTTTCCTTGATGCAATACAGCTACTGCTCTACATCCATCCCTACAGGCTCTTTCTGTCTCTTGTGCATATTCCTCAATACAACTAGGTAACCCCCAATGAATAATGCGATCAATATCGGGACAGTCAATACCCATACTATATACTGTTCACTTTACAAATCCGATCTATAATTTCCTCACATTTTGCTGGCTTTGACACACGTGTATATATCTCTACCAACCACTCAGGTGGGTAGTTGTGGACAGTTGATATATTCAACTTCACCTTCTTCATTCAAAATAACATTCAACCACTAAGTGGTCTTAACCATTCTGCAAATTATATTTCAGAAGGCTCAGTCTCCATATAAACTGTGTTGTTTGTAGCTTACTCCAAGCTATTGTGGTTTAGGACGCTCTACCAAAGGCAGCTTGGCCGACCTTTCTGTGGTAGAATTTCTGAAAAACAGACTCAGATCTCCAGTTTGCTGCATTTAGGATATCTCCTGTCAATATTCCTGCTGTTGATGCAGCAGACACTGAGACACCATGCGTAGAGTGGGCCCCCCAAATTGACGTGTCAATCCCAGCTTCTTCTAGGGTTGTCTTTAGCCATCTGGCTATAGATCTTGATGTGACCACTCTGTGAGGCTTGATGAAAGATACAAACAGCTTTGATTCCTCTCCCTGCAGTGATCTGGTCTTCTCCAGATAAAGTTTTAGTGATTTCACTGGACTTAGAGTTGAGTTTCCGGAGAGCGATGGAAAGAAAAATTCTTCGGTTTTCCCTGACAAGACAGCTTTGCTGGGCCTGTTGGGACAAATGCCATGCCTTTTGAGTGAGCTTTCATCTGATTGATATTTAGCTGGGATTGGTCAGCTGACCTCGAGGGGCGAGTAATTGCCATTAAAAGGCTGTCCTGTGTGTCAGGGTCTTGAGAGATGCATTAACTGGATCCCAAGCCTCGTCAAGGAAATTTAGGACTAGCTGCACATTCCAAGTAGCAGAGTACTTGGGAACTGGTGGTCGTACATTGAATATACCCTTCACCTGTCGAGCAATAGAAGGATACTGCCCCACTATCGGACAGAGGAAATGGCGAATCTATATGCATTCACGGAACTATACTTGTATCCTTCGAGTGAAGCCCAAAAATTTGCTACTTTACTTATAGGCCCCATAAAGGGATTGGAGTTCCTCTCGCTACACCAGCAATTCCATTACTTAAAAAGTGAGTGGGGACACTACAAAGGTGTTTAGGCTTTTTAAGCTGACAACCGGTCTCTGACCGCCACACTTCTTTGGTACCAGAAATAGGGTGGAGATAAAGCTCCCCTGAGGTACTGTCTTCACTTTGGTCCAGTGGTCATTGGTGAGTACCTTGCAATAGGGTCCAACACAATGTTTTTTTGCAGTTTTGGCACCTGAATGATGCCACTCTGGCGTCTTTGAGCGTTTCTCGCTAGAGTGCGAAATTAAAAATATTCGCTGGCGGTATACTTTGGTTGACCTACAGCAGCTAGAATATTGCAAAAAGGCACTTTTTCATACAATTAAACCACAAGGATTCCAATTCTGCCATTAGTTTGGTGATATGACTCTGTTTTGACAAAAAAAATCGAGTATGGCCGCCAACCGATAAGGAAAACTATTATTGTGTAAACAATCTGAAACTATCACGCATTCACTCTGATTCACAAGATAGGCAAAACATCCAAGACAACAGCACCATTCAAATGATATACACAGATTCGTAATCACCAGTCAAGGTGAAGTTCCAGTGAAGGTGCACAGGGGTATTGTTATTAATCACAATGACTTAAAAACATCGCAAGAGGAGGCTGATGTGATTATAATTCACCAGTTATGTGAATTAGTAGTCAATAATCCACAATGCATCACTGTTGTGTGTGATGACACTGATGTTTTCCTCCTTCTAGTTCATCATTATGTGGTTCAACAGATGGCATGCACTGTTATCATGGAGGGTACCAGCAGTGGAAGAACAGTTATGGACATTGGAGAGACTGCTAAGAAGCATGCTGCAATAGTAACCCAGTTGCTGGCATTACATGCCATCACTGGATGTGATACAGTGGCACAACTTATTGGAATAGGGAAAATCACTGCCATCAAAACACTCCTGGCTGGTCAATCGTTGAAACTGGTAGGTGAAGAGTTGACTAAAAAGGACATAGCAGAAGAGTGTACCCAATTTATACATGCATGCTTTGGATAGAAGAAAAAGAACATGTCACAGGCACGAATCGAAGCATGGTCTCGTAAAATGGCTAAACCAAGGCTCTCAAAAGCACCTGAACTCAAAACACTACCACCAACCACAGAAGCATTTGAACAAAATGTTTTAAGGGCACACATCCAGACAGCCATCTGGAAATCAGCAAATGAGCCAGATCCACCTCAACTTAATCCAACAGAGTGTGGCTGGACACGTGATGAAGCCACGAAATCACTTAATCCTGTAATGGTGCCCTCTGAGGTGAAAATGGCTCCACCAGAGGTTCTTGAACTTGTTCGATGTGGATGTTCATCTAGTAATCCATGCTCTACAGCAAGATGTAGCTGTTCAGCTTCCAAACTTCCCTGCACACTGTTTTGCAACTGTCATAAAGAAGAAATTTGTGGCAATCAGAACAACAAAGAATATGCAGGTGGTGATGATTGTAATGACAATGATGGTGGTGGTGATGATAATGATATCGTAGACAATATTTGAGTATACATAATATATATATATATACATATAATTATATTATACAAATTATGCATCATATTTTTTTATATGACATCTGAGAAAACATGTATTTCACACAAATCTAGCTAGTAACCAAACTTTTAAGTATTGACAAATTCAATTTTAAATGAAATATTGGTTATATGCCATATCTTTGGGTTGCAAAACAGTGTCATATCACCAAACTAATGGCAGAATTGGAATCCTTGAGGTTGAATTGTATGAAAAAGTGCCTTTTTGCAATATTCTAGCTGCTGTAGGTCAACCAAAGTGTACCCCGTAACGAATATTTTTAATTTCGCGCTCTAGCGAGAAACGCTCAAAGATGCCAGAGTGGCATCATTCGGTTTCTTGATCTGGGAGGTCTATAGGTGCCAAAACTGCAAAAAAAAACATTGTGTGGACCCTATTGCAAGGTACCAATCCAAATCTAAGTTATAATAGTAATTATTTCCAATGTCATGTTAAATTGTATGTTATAATGTTGCATTCGCCTTCTATTGTTGACTAGTCTCACCAAATTTCACAGAGGTCAATCTGTGTCCACCACTGAGGCTACTTTAAAATGTTAACAACTTCTTTGAAATAAAGCTAAGAAAAATAAAGGCTATACGAACTATAGAGACAGTTAGGTCTTACAAACATAGTGTACTTCATTTTCTATTTTATTAGTGGTGGAGTTAAGTTAGTTTGGTTAAGGCGCTGTTTGACATAGACAAATGCCTTGCAAACAGATTTGCTTTGACTTGAAGATTAGCAGAATGCATTGAAATAGTAAGAAATAATTGGCGAGCAAGCAAAGTGAGAGACACTATACAGTGGTGTCAAATTGAGATTATTTGTATACAGTGTGGACGTACATAAGTCATTTTGTACTTTGACCCTCACATTTTTGTATTTGCTTCATGCTCTACACAATGGTGCTGTGTCATGCATGTAATGCATACCTGCAAATAAACTGAATCTTTTGGTTAATTGATCCTGTATCATTCAAGGAAAAATAATTTTTGTTCTTTTTGTATTAGGTTATTTCTAAATGCCACAAGACGCACTTAGGAATTACAAACTTACTAGACTCAACACTGTGCAGTAATTCTTTAGAATTTCTTGTTTTTCAAGTCATAAAATGTCATGGTGAAAGGTTACTATGATATTGAGACCCTAGACTAGATGTAATTTCACAACTCAGCCGTTTGAGTTCGTGGCTTCCATTGTTGTGATGATACGTGTCGATGTTTGCATCGTGTCTGCAGAGCCACCAAAAATACAATTATTGAGAAAACAGCTTTATTATTGAGAAAAATTGCCTAGTCAGGTAACATGAAACTACAGTATTGTTACTATATTTTAGCTTGGTTCATGCAAACACTATAATAGCAGTTATGACCATGTATTTTAGCAAACAAATAAAAAATTACTCTCTTACCTGAGCAATGGTAACTTCTGTAGTATCAAACATCAACCATTCTGACTACCTCAATTACCAGTAACTGTTGAACAATCTCTCAGCTACAAAAAAAATAGGCCAATGTTATTTGTCTGTAATTTCAGCCAACAATATGAAATTGCTACTTACCTCAATTTCCTGAGTATTGGTAACTTAGCATCAAATTTAAGTTATTTTGACTATCTGAATTACTGGTAATTCTTGACAACAAGCTCTCAGCTACAAAAGCAAAAGACCATCAATTTTAGCACACAAACAAATACAAAATTACTTTCTTACCTTGAGCAGTGGTAACTTCCGTAGTATCAATTTGAAGCCATTCTGACTATTTGAATTTACCAGTCAATCTTGACAACAAGCTCAACATGGGCACTTCGCAGCCCCCCTACAATGGCGAAGTTTAGAAATTACGTCTGGAAAAGGGTCTTACATGCCTTAGTAACCGGTCAAATCAACATTTTGTGTCTTGAAAAGCAAGCGTTTTCGCAGGAATTTTCTCACACTTCAGAGCTTATACTTTTTTTTCCAAAAAACACGGCTTTTTAGGCTTGACCTCAGTTTATTCTGAAACTACAACATTAAGCAAGCCTTAATTTATACTTAAGGGGAGACGCACCATCCATACATAATAGTTAGGTGCTGCGCTCGGGACGCTACAATTAAGAGCCTTCAGGGACCCTAAAAACAGTAGTTAACGACAGCACGCAGTGCCTAATTAATTTAGAACCTAGCAACAGTTCCTAACAACACAATTGGAGGTACTGTACATATAGAAGACCTGCCCTGAAGGCGGGGGCACTACATATAGAATCCCTCCCTGAAGGACCTATGAGATTTAAAGTCCCTCTGTCACAATACAAAAACTACAGTAGCTATGTTCTGAATACATATATACATACTAGTGGTATCTTTGAGCACAAATTTTGAGCGAGCCTGCTTATATAGTTAAAACTACAGTATTGTTACTACATAATTTATATTATAGCTTAATTCATGCAAAACAGTATAATAGCCGTTGACCATTAATTTTAGCAAACACAAAAATACCAAATTACACTCTTACCTGAGTAATGTTAACTTCTGTAGTATCAAACTTGAGCAATTCTGACTACCTCAATTACCAGTAAATCTTGAACAAGTTCTCAGCTACAAAAAATAGGACAGTTATTTTTGTAATATTAGCCAACAAATATGGAATTAGTACTTGCCTCAATTTCCTGAGTATTGGTAACTCCTGTAGTTACGAACTTAAGCATCTGAATTACCAGTAAATCTTGACAACAAGCTCTGAGCTACAAAACAAAAAACCATTAACTTTAACAAACAAATATAAAATTACTTTCTTACCTCATTTTCTTGAGTAGTATTAACTTCTGTAATATCAAATAGAAGCCATTCTAACTATCTGAATTACCAGTCTCTCTTGACAACAAGCTCTCAACTACAATAAGAAAGGCCAGAGTTATTTTTGTAATTTTAACTTACAAACAAGGAATTAAGTACTTACTTCAGTTTCCCTCTAGTAGTCGTAGCTTCCACAGCATTGTTATAAGGTATTGTGACATAGGCAACTTCTGTAGAATCCAATTTCAGCCATTCTGACAAATTCAATTACCAGTAACTGGTCAACAAGCTCCAGCTCTAACTTTTGGGGACTTGAAAAACAAGGGTTTCACAGAAAATATCTCACAATTTGGAGCCCAAGTTTCGTATTCCCGCATGCGTGCACGTGAGTTCCTTCTTTTTCTCCTATAAACATGGCTTTTTTAGGCCTGACCCTAGATTCTTCTAATACTACCTACAGCAATAAGTAAGTCTTACTTGAAACTAGAGCTCATAATTGAGAGAGAATTCTTGCGAAAATGCTTTATTTATTAAAGTCGCATAGAGTTGTTGCGACTAATTAATATGGCATTGGATATCCTTTACCAGACATAATTTCAAAACCTCGCCCTTTTTTTTTTTTTTGGAGCGGCTAGGTGCCGCTTGTTGTCAGAAAGGCTACAGCCACCACTACTACCACTTCATATTGTTAGTCTTGACTTTCTTTTTTGTAGCTGAGAGCTTGTTCAAGAGTTCTGATAATTGAGGTAGTCAGAACGGCTTAAACTTGCTACTCAGGTAATTAGGCAAGAAGTAATTTTTTATTTGTATGCTAAGATTAATGGTCAACTGCTATATACTGTTTTGCATGAACTAAGCTAAAATAAATTTTGTAACAACACTGTAGTTTTATGAAACCTAACTAAGCAGGTTCATTCGTCAAGCACACTACTAGTTTTATGTATAGGTGTGGATGTACTATGTCATATTTGTACTACTTTGACTCTCCCATTTCTGTGTTAGCTCGTGTTGACCCTGTCCCAAACTTCACTAAACAGAATCCTTAGGTTTATTGATCATTACCCGTAGCATTGAATTGTTTACCACTTTGAATTCTTTTGGGGTGCAGTTAAGACCAAAAAATTTACCGGAGTTGCATTTTTATTTGATTTAGTGGCGGTGGTAAGTTAATACGCTATATGTTGTAGTTAAACGCCCTTCTCAGCAGTATAATTTATTTACTCGAAAATTCATTGTCCACTTGACTAACCACGAAGGTGAGTCTTGTGTAGGTATGTGCAGTTGTGTGAATGTATTGTGTGTTATACTACTACTTACATAGCTAAATATTATCACAAAGAAAATGTTTAAATAGCGTGATATGTTTTTGGTTGTTGTTGTTTTTTCAATTCAAACAGTTGCGGGGAGTAGTTACTATGGCATTGAAGTCCCTTTACCTTGTATGTGTATTGTAAAACTAGACTTTTTTTTAGTAACTTGAATGTTAGAAATTAAATCAATCATCTAGCAAAAGTGTAGTTTTTAGGCTCACTTGCCATTTGTGCTCAAGCATATCACTAGTTATTGTATAAAGGCTGGCATTAAAATTTGAATTTCAGTCCAGACCAGCTGGCTTCATTGTTTGTGCTGAAGCACATCACTAGTGTAATAGCTATAGCCAGTGGTAAAACTGTAAAGCTAATAATACTAGTATATAATAATACTAGTATTATAGTAAATGGTTGGACATTGCTACATCCAATTATAAGCATTATTTGGATTTTAATTGCAGGAACTTGCAGATTCTTATTGGTTCCTCAGAATGGTGGATATAATCTTTCGAATAGATATGAGATTGGATCAAGGGCAGCATATTTTTGCAATAAAGGGTATAGAATTACTGGGAGCTTTCAAAGAATATGTACTTCAAACAGAACTTGGACTGGAGTAAATCCCACTTGCACATCTGGTAAGAAAAAAAAAAGGTTAAAAAGTTAATTTTGTGCAACTTGCTAATAATTATAATTACAAGCTAGCAAATATTATTTTGTTATGTAGCTATCTTTAGAGTTGATTAAGCATAACACTGGTCATATAGATTCATTTTTTAAATTTTCAAGCTATTTGATAGAAATTTTTTTTTCAAATCTTTCATTTCTGTCAGAAGTTCTCTGGTGACTTCATTCTTTCAAAAATTTGACTTTTGAATGTATGAAGTCAGTACGACTACTAAGTTAATTTTGAATTAAATATTCTTTAAATGTAACATGGAATTTGATTAATATGTAATACATTAGTAACTGACTACAATATAGCTATACCGTTTTTTAGTTATAACAATGGTGAAATATTTGAAACAAGAACACATAGCTAATACTATTGCAAAACTTTAGTGTACAACTTACGTAGGCTATAAATTAGATCCAAGGAGTTTCCCACCATCCACTTGAGAATTGTTGAGACAGAAACCATATATTGTTAGTGTGGAAACATTTGACAATATGCCTTAATGGATTGTAAGAGACAATTATTTATTACACTCAATGTGAGATGATGTAGGTGAGTATCCTGTGAGATCTTTCTATATAAATGGAGTACAATAATCTCCCAGAACTAATTATGATGTATTTTGGCTGCTGAGATAGCAAATTTCGTTTAGGAATGCTGATTAAGAAATTGGGGGATATCCAATTCCATATACAGTAATTGATGTGATCTGACCAGTTTCAGTGATGATTGTAGCTTTAAACTTCCCAATTGTCAACAATTGGCAAAGCTATTTTAACTCTACTAATCTCATGTGTGTAAAATAGTTAAAATGTAACATCTTTTACAGACAAACTGAGTAAGGTTTTATTAAGTAGAAGTCATAAAACAGATGCCTGACAAAACTTATTGGGAAACACAGCAATAAGACTACCTCATTGCATTAACAAGAAGCAACCATATTACTCCTTTATTTGTTCATTTTTTAGTCCAAGTTATTGTGGTACCATAATTAATTTTGGTTTATCACTAAGCACTATCATAGTACTACATACTAGCTATCAAATCAGTGGTAGTTTGAAATGTACATGGATTTGATAAAGAAAAAGCTTGTTGCAAAACAATATAACAAACATTAGCTAGTCATGACTACCTTTGATCAGACGTTTATTGATAAGTATTGTTTTAAATATCTACTACAGGTCGTGAGCTATTATTACAAATGAACTGTTTCAAATAATTTATTTTCAGTTTCAAAAGAACTATTAATCAATTCTGGACTGTTATATTTTAAGGAGTTTAGCGCAACTATAAGTGCTGGTACAATCTGTTATGGAACTCTGCTTGCTGCTTACAAATTATGGCTATAGGCTGTAGCTAGTTCAGAATGCAATTGAAATACAATATTTCAATCTAGCTCTAATTTTTTTAAATACTGAGCATATTTATGTATTATTTTCTTTTCTTCAAATATACTGTTAGTTTTACTAATGATATTTGCCATCCTTCTATAGTAAGGTGTACCTAGGATAACTCGCTATAAAAATGTTCATTTTTCAATGTGGTATATTGATTTTTGTTTAGGTGAAATGTCAGTGTTCAACTACAATGTTGCAGTATTCATTATTAGCTTTGTCCATTTATTGGCATCTCTATGCCCACAATCATCACTAGTCATAACTATAGATTCGATTTGAATGATTAGCTTTACCATCATAGCATCAAACTATAGTTTTATATCACACATAATTATTATTGACACTGTACTTATCAAGTTACCATTAATAGTCCTTGTTGTAAGAAAAAAAGCTGAAGTTTGATCATTTTGTACCTGTTGTATTTATTTAACTAAGGGAATATAACAAGTATAGTAGCAGAACAAGAAGACATAATACAATAGTGTGAGAAAAGCGAATGAAGCCAGGTTGCTGTTATTCTCTTAGAGATGATGAGCACCATAGCAATGTCTAATTCTAACAAATTTTTCCACATTCTCAATTTCATTCAATCTTGTAGTCAGACAGAACCCTCACAGATGCTTGCCTATTGTTAATAATTAAAGAACAATAAATAAAGCTATCATTATTATAAGGCATTGATCATATTACTCTTCAACTCTTAGCTTTCTTTTAAAAAAAGGTAAAAGTATATTGTGTAGAGCTGGGAAATGTTAACTACACAGTTTTAAATATAGTCCAAAACTCAATAAACTTTACTGTAAAAAGTCTGTACACAGGAACCTAATAGACAGTTTTTTTTAATATTGGTGTCTGACCTGTGCAAAGCATTAAGATAATAATAACAATAGTAGTTATTAATAATAATAAAAAATAGTAACTAGGTGCTTGAGCACAAATGGCGAGCGAGCCCTAAAGACTATACTATTTTTATATGAATGATTTTGACTTCTAACACTGAAGCTACTGAAAATAAGGTCCAGTTTTTTAATTTCGCATACACGGTAAAGGTATTTCAGTGCCATATGCTTTTCTACTTTCACCTTTCTTTTTTAAACTTACGCCACCATTATTCGACGATTCGATTCCACCCGCTTTTTAGTACAATATTAATCGTTCCCTTTTTGCCTTCTCTTTCGTAGTTTCTCCTTTTTACCACACTGTTTTTCCTCATCAATTCCACCGATTAACCGCGTTTGTCTTCTCTTTCACATTTTAATATTCCTTTTTGAAGCTTACGCTGCCTATTCTCGTCTGTTCCACCTGCTTTTTGTTGCAATTATAGTAGTCACGTGCTACCGAACGTGATGACACTTTACCCACTCTCGAGTTTGTCTGCCACTCTCGTCTTCTTCCACTTATCATTGTACCAGGTTAGGTAGCAAATGAATTCGCCTACCGGTAGTCCACACTGTAAACCAAAAGGTGCGTAGTTCACACCAAATTAAGCGTGAATCACTTGTAACAATAGTCACACCAAAATATGGTGTGATGCTCACATATCGTTTGGGTGTGAAGTACACACCAAATTTAGCGTGAATTCTCACCACAACCACTATGAACTCATACTTACATTAATGCTGAATTATTTTAAGTTACATTGATTCTACTAGTAATAGCTACATATCAACATTTTTTTTCCAAAAAGAGATTAGTGTAATCCCAGATCTCATTAATCAGACGACTAAAATCTTACTCAACTCTCTTATCTAGCACACAAGTGTACAAAACATTTATAAGGTAGATTACAATGATAATAGCATTGGTTTTTGCCTGCACATGAATACAATTAATGTTTGGTAAAGGGTCCATGCTATTCCATTGAGTGTGAATTTCACACTAAGTGTGCATTCACACTAGGAAGAAAGTGTGAAGGACACACACTATGCATAGGTGGTGGGCATTCACACCACCAGTTTGGTGTGAATTTGGTGGGTTTTCACGCGATAATTTTTACAGTGTAGCATAGCTAACCCCTTCAATTCTTTATAACTGCATTCTTGGTTTATCAGTAATTCAGCATTAGTTCACGAAAACCACGCTCCTGTTTTACTGCCACTCCCACCTACTGTCCATTTAATTTTGTGCTGGGTTTGGTTGCCAACCAGTTCTACATTGCGCTCTAGGTTTACCCGGTAATTTAGCGCAAGTTCACGAGTACATTAGCTCATGAATTATTCACGAATACGCACGTCGTCGTCGTCGTCGGTCACGGGTATTATTACTAGTGATGTGCTTGAGCACAAATGGCAAGCGAGCCTAAAACTACACTATTGTTAAACGATTGATAAACTTCTAACACTCAAGTCACTAAAAAAGTCGAGATTTTAAATTACGTATATACAGTAAAGGGGATTCATTGCCATAGTAACCACTCCCCGCAACTGTTTTAATTGAAAAAAAAATTAAAGCAACAAAAAAACAAGTCACACTATTTAAACATTTTCTTTGTGATATTCTTTAGCTAAGTAGTAGTTGTAACTCACAATACTTTCGCAACATCTGCCATCCTGATACCAGTAACTCTTGGACAAGCTCTCAGCTACGATAAAAAAATAATAAACCAGTGTTATTATTTGCAATTTTAGCCAACAAATATGGAATTACTACTTACCTCAATTTCTGAGTATTGATAACTTTTGTAGTATCAAATTTAAGTTACTTTGACTATGTGAATTACCTCACATTCTTGGCAACAAGCTCTCAGCTACAAAAACAAAAAACAATCAATGTTAGCACACAAATACAAAATCACTTTCTTACCTCATTTTCTTGAGCAGTAGTAACTTCGGTAGTATCAAATTTAAGCCATTCTGACTATTCGAATTTACCAGTCACCTTTAACAACAAGCTCTTAGCTACAAAAATAGTAAGGCCAGAGTTATTTTTGCATATAATAGCTAACAAATATGTAATTACGTACTTACCTCAGCTTCACCGGAGTAGTAGTACCTTCCTTAGCATTAATATTAAGGCATCTGACTACCAATGGCTCTTGACAACAAACAAGCAGCACTCCGCATCCCTCCTAAAACGGCGAAGTTTTGAAATTACGTTTGGAAAAGGGTCTTCAATGCCATAGTAACCGGTCTCAGCAACTTTTTGTGTCTTGAAAAACAAGGGTTTTCACCGGAATTTTCTCATACTTCGGAGCTTAAGTTTAAAGTAAGGCCTGTTTAATGCTGTATTTTCAGAATAAACTGGGGTCAAGCCTAAAAAGCCGAGTTTTTAGGAGAAAAAAGTTCCCCGAGCGTGTTAAAGGGGCATACGTACCATCCATACACACATATATATACTAGTGATGTGCTTGAGCACAAATGGCGAGCGAGCCTGCCTAGTTAAAACTACAGTATTGTTACTACAGAATTTATATTTTAGCTTAATTCATGCAGAAATGTATAATAACAGTAGCAAACACAAATACCAGATTACACTCTTACCTGGTAATGGTAACTTCTGTAGTATCAGACTTGAGCAATTCTGACTACCTCAATTACCAGTAATTCTTGAACAAGCTCTCGGCTACAAAATAAATAGGCCAGTGTTATTTTTGTAATAATATTAGCCAACAAATATGGAATTACTACTTGCCTCAATTCCTGAGTATTGTCAACTTCTGTAGTTACAAATTTAAGCTATTTTGACTGCCTCAATTACCAGTAATTCTTGACATCAAGCTCCCAGCTACAAAACAAAAGACAATTAATTGTAGCAAAACAAATACAAAATTACTTTCTTACCTCATTTTCTTGAGTAGTACTAACTTCTGTAGTATCAAATTGAACTATCTGAATTACCAGTCTCTCTTGAAAACAAGCTCTCAACTATACAAAAGAAAGGCCAGAGTTATTTTTGTAATTTTAACTCGCAAAAATGGATTTAAGTACTTACCTCAGTTTCCCTCTAGTAGTGCTGGCTTCCTCAGCATTATTATGTATTCTGACAGTGGTACCTTCTGTAGTATCCAATTTCAGCCATTCTGACTACCTCAGTCACCAGTAATCAGTGAACAAGCTCGCAGCTCAAACAAAACATAATAACCAGAGTTATTTTTGTAGTTTTAGCTAACAGGTATGGAACTACATAGCTTCTTCCAAGTAATGGTGGCTTCCTTAGTACATTTAGCCATTCTGGCTACCAGTGGCACTTGATGACAACCAACAAGCGGCATTTTTAGTAGCCCCAAAAAACGACGAAGTTTTGAAATTAAGTCTGGTAAAGGGTTTTCAATGGCATAGTAACCAGTCGCTGTAACTTTTGGGACTTGAAAACTAGCGTTACGCAGGAATTATCCACATTTTGGAGCCCAAGTTTCAAGTAAGACTTTCTTAATGCCGTAGTATCAGAAAAAAGTGCAGTCAAGCATAGAAGGCCGTGTTTTCAGGAGAAAAAACGGTACATATAATATGTATGTACATCGAACATTACCCGATTTTGCATATACCCTATTTTGCATTATCCACCCCTAATACTGTCTCGCTTACTCCGCTCGCTCATTCCACTCGCTCGCCAACTAGTGGTGTGCTTGAGCACAAATATCCAGCGAGTCTGCCTAGGTTACATAAACTACAGTATTGTTACATAATATAGTTTAGCTTAGTTCATGCAAAAAGGTATATAGTGGTTGACCATTCATATTGCATAGATACAGACAGTCACTTAGCTACTGTCCCACAACAGAATTGTACTCTTTCTATTGGTTGTCCCAGAAATAATAAACTTTGTATCTGTTTACTATGCATAATCTGCCAAACTACCCAATGCTTCCACTGTTCTAAAGATTTGGAGTGTTTATTTGATTTTAGAATGGCTCTCTTTCATGAATATGTGGATTCAATCGGAAGAAAAGTGACTGTGCAGACTTCGAGACCACTACCTATTGTCCCGGTTGCAACAAATCACATTATATACTTTTAAACTATCATGTTATCATTGTTTCCTTATTGTCGTGATTTTGGGTGTTGTCTGGGGTGTGGCTTAATGTCCCTAAACTATGATTAAAAAAAAGTTGGCAACTATGATATTACCAATCAAATACTGAATTACTCTCTTGCCTCATTTTCCTGAATAGTGATAACTTCTGTGGTATCCAATTTAAGCCATTCAGACTGCCTTAATCACCGCAGTAACGGGTAAACAAGCTCGCTGATCTTCTAAAAAAACATTAGCCAGAGTTATTTTTGTAATTTTAGCTAGCAAATAATTATGGAAGTACGTACTTACCTCAGCTTCTCTCTAGTAATGGTGGCTTCCTTCATTTTAAAATTTAACCACTCTGGCTACCAGTGACACTTGACAACCAACGAACGGCAGTGACCATCCCCAAGAAACGACAAGTTTTGAAATTAAGTTTGGTAAAGGGTTTCAAAAGCCATAGCAACCATTCGCAGTATCATTTTGGGACTTGAAAAACAATTGTTTCGCAGGCATTATCTCACAATTTGAAGCCCAAGTTTCAAGTAAGACTTTCTTAATGCTGTAGTATCAGAAGAAACAGGGATCAAGCCTAAAAAACCGTGTTTTCATCGGACATGTATAAGGAACACATCTCTGAAATAATGGGAATGCCAGTCAAGTAATTAAGCGTAATATTAAATTTTACATTTCTACATCATTCCATTACCTGTTTTGCAGTGGGCATATCATTCGGGTGTTCATGGCAGGAGATTATGAATTCCTTTGTCGGAGACAATGTCGTTCTTTACCACACAACCTCTACCCTTATTAGACGAAATGTTTTACAACAGATTAGGAGGGGTCGTACGTTGAAAACAAAGTTCCAGCGGAAGCTAATCCTGAAATAAGGACACAGTGAGTGAACGATACAGTGTAGCTACAATTGCAAAGGACTTTTTAAAAAGCTGGCCTACTATTAGCGAGTGATAGCATGGGTAACTTGTGCTATTAAATCTATACTACCAAAGGAGCTTTCTGGCAAGACAAAGATAAGGGAAGACAATTGGACAATTAAAATTGGGTTTATAGCTTGAAGTGTTAACTGATAATTTTTTTAGTTATGTTTCTTTTCCAGTCTTAATTGAAGTGTGCAGAACATATTTATTTTAGTGAGATCCTAAAAAGGTGTCATTTAAATATTACCATCCATGATTAAATGTTTTTTTTTGTTGTTGTAACGCCACAACTACCCAGACTCAACAAGATAGAGTTTGACAACAAATTTCAACTGAATTAATTTTGAATCTTAATAATAATATATACATACACACTCAAAAAAATTGACCAGCTCTGCCTATGTGTAAACAGTTGACTTACACTGTATGATGTCTAACAGACTAATGATCTGGTCAAATTTATGGACGAGCACGAAGCATTGGTAGACGGACACTATCACTAGTCTATCACCTTTCAAGATTGAACAAATTCCCTGTAAATATTAAGTATTACTAATTATTATATAATAATACACTTGTCTGTCAGTAACAACTAAGACAACACTATGTGAATTCATAAACCCTTACTCACACAATAATAAGAGTAATAATAATAATAATAATAATAATAATAATAATAATAATAATAATAAAGTAATATTAAAAGTAGTAGTAATAACAACTAGAAACAGGTTAATAAGGTGTCATCAGTAATAACAACAATGGTGTTATGGGTAAGTAAGCTGAGCTGGTTGGGTAAAGAGTTGTCTGTAAAGACAACGTGTCTATCAGTAACAACGGTAAAATAAGTTATGAGTAAGATAAGCAAGTGGTAGGGATGGTACTAGTGGATCTGTAAAGACAACGGCTGTGTGTGAAGAACAGTAAGTGGTAAAATAAGCAGACTGATGCAACTAAACCAAGTGGTAGAGGATACTATGGATCAAAACAACCTTATGCTCCTGCATTCCTAATTTGCAAAGTTAGTGCATCAGGTTCCACAGTGTGGCGGGGTACTTGTTAGTTTACTATTATTATTATTATTATTATTATTAGTCTTATTACTGCATGAAGTAATAAGAGTCTGAAATATTTTTGATTGAATAAAAAATCTAGTCTGTGTTCACAATTGCTTAAAATGTTGGCCACATTTCACTTTGTGGGACAAATGCTTATGCCATTTGAATGGCATAAACATAACTACAAGTGTATCACAACAGCAGGAGATAAGAGGGTAGAAGTATACGTACATTGTAGCAGTTCGATTGAGATTCTTTGAATTATACAAGCCTTTTTGTGTTTGCAGGACTGGGTGCTATTTATAGTGATGGTGTGTAATGCAATCTACTAATGGATATTGAGGAATGTTGTGTTGTATGTTAGCTAACAGATGATCCAAGTGGATAAGTGCTATATGTAATGAAAGTGTTCATTGCTCATTCCCTGTTGTCACTAGGTCTGCCACAGAGCTCCCCCCCAGAACTGCTGATTGACACTTCTGAGGCCACCCTCGTCGTCTAGGCACTGCTACCGGGACGGGCTCCGTAAAATCCAGAAACGCTGGCTTCAAACGGTCAAGGGACACACTTTCGGTCTTACCGCCCATCTCCAGCTTGAAAAACTTGTTGTCTCTTTCCACCACATGGAAAGGTCCCTCATAAGGTTGAGTCGAAAGATTGCTCAGTCGAGTGAGACTGCTGAGTCGAGCGAGACTGGCCGAGTCAAGTGAGACTGCCGAGTCGAGTGAGACTGGCTGAGTCCAGCGACACTGGCTGAGTCGAGTGAGACTGGCCGAGTCGAGTGAGACTGCCGAGTCGAGTGAGACTGGCTGAGTCGAGTGAGACTGCTGAGTCGAGTGAGACTGCTGAGTTGGGTGACTGCTGAGTCGAGTGAGACTGCTGAATCGGGTGAGACTGCTAAGTCGGGTGAGACTGCTGAGTCGAGTGAGACTGGCTGAGTCGAGTGAGACTGGCTGAGTCCAGCGAGACTGGCTGAGTCGAGTGAGACTGCTGAGTCGAGTGAGACTGCTGAGTCGGGTGACTGCTGAGTCAAGTGAGACTGCTGAGTCGGGTGAGACTGCTAAGTCGGGTGAGACTGCTGAGTCGAGTGAGACTGCTGAACCAGCTCGAACTATACTTCTGGTTGTGTGTTCCAGAAGGTGGGAAGTTTTAGACAAACAAGCTGGCTTCGGCCATGGTCCCAGAACTGTCCAGGACACGCGTCGAGGTCACCAATTGTAGCAGTTCGATTGAGATTCTTTGAATCATACAAGCCTTTTTGTGTTTGCAGGACTGGGTGCTATTTATAGTGATGGTGTGTATGCAATCTACTAATGGATATTGAGGAATGTTGTGCTGTGTGTTAGCTAATGCAGATCATCTAAGTGGATAAGTGCTATATGTAATGAAAGTCATTCCCTGTTGTCACTAGGTCCGCCACAACACATTAATTTTTTTAAACGAAACAGAAGCATTTCTTTTATTGCCTCCCACTTAACTATCTCTATCAACAAACTAGTTGAAATCACACACATACACAAACATCATCACTTAAAATCACACTGCCCACACCACACATACGTACCTCAACCTGCAAGTAGTCTGGAGAGGTGTGGCTAATGTTGACGTGCAGGGAGCGGTGTAGAGTAGTGTCAAAGCTGTCTACAGTAATGGCTGTGGAGAGTAGCGGCACCTCCATAATTTCGTTAAACACGGAACCATTGGGCCGCAGATGGCTGGAGGTAATAGACACGGCAGGAACTTTGTCTGGGAGTTTAGTATGATTTGCGATATTTGGGCATCACTCATGGTGCACGTCGCCACCATGCAATTAGAGTCTCGCTCACACTGGGCCACCGCACGGTTGGTGTTGTTGACGAAGATGTCTAAACTGGAACACATCTTCAGGTCTGCCTCACTCACAGTTGCACATGGGGACAGTAAGCAAGATCACATGACAGTAATCATAGTCACATGACATTATCAAGATCACATGACAGTAATCATAGTCACATGACATTATCAAGATCACATGACTGTGCAATATGTTTCGATGATCGCCTATAGGCTGAATTGCTTGAAATAGAATAAATACAAGAGAGAGGAGAGAGCAATGAATTAAGACTCAATAAGAAGGAAATGATAATGGTGAAGACATTAGTAATAATATGAGAAGAGAACAAGACCAAGTCAATAAAAATATATAAATAAAACATAATCAGAAGAGTTAAAAAAATTAAAACAGAATTGGTACTTCTATAATAAGACTTTCTGCAAGTCAACTGACAAAATTATTGAGGAAAGGGTGTGGCTCAGGAAAACACAATCATAAACAAACAACAAGCAAACACTAATGGCACGTAGCCCAGCGGCTGCTTTGCAATGAAATCATATACCTGACTTTACTATACTCAGTACACTTTGTGCAATTGTTAGTGTAAGAAATCTCTTAAAAGAATGAATTCCTCTACTAAAACTGAGCATGAAACAGATTAAATAGCAATGAATATACTTAACATGTGTGGAAACTGAATTTAATGGATGAATGAACATTCTACAGAAATTAACAAGAGATAGAAACTCAAATTCTAGTGAACAACCCTACTCAATCATTGATCACTCTCTTCCTTACTGCACCAGCTTGTATTTTTCTTAATCAAATCACACTATGCCTGCACGCTACCTTAGCAATCAACATCTATCTGGAGCACCCACAACAAACAGTGTTAATTTTTTCACTTGCTAGCTATCACAAATACACTGAACAGTTAACACTGCACTTATTTCTATAGCTGCTACTTACCAAATTCATGGTCTAGCTGGAGAAGTCAGCTTAGGTGGAAAACCAATTCAAGTCGGTAAAACTTTATACTGATTTTTTAGGCTATACAATACAATAAAGCTAGCTAGCCAGAGTTATTTCTTACATGCCCCCAGGCTGAAACAGCAGCACTGTAACGCGAGAACGGCGTACAGTATGGGGCCATATCCGAGCTGCTTCCAAGACAACATCATTAAGATACGTACCACCATTCTACTGATCTTGCCAGGCCCAGACTACTCTGCCTCTTCTAGTCTGCATCCACAGAAGCGCTAAGGTAGGTGTGGCTAAATTGATTCGATTTCAGTTTTTTAATTGAAACAATGTCGCACGCACGACATGACGACTCTTACCTAACTGCTAGTTTTTTACAAAGAAATTGCATCTGCTGTCCTTTCAGCCTGTTCAGAACAATTTTGTACTGTGGAGTGAGACTGGCATCGCCTTAGCATCATTATAAACGTTATAGCTTGAGAACACAGTCCAATCGCCACCGTGATCGGAAGTCATAGACTTTCGTACTAGCCTTATTGGCGAGCGAGCGTAGCGAGCGAGCGAGACACTTACAGGGGTAACACAATTGAAAATCGGGGATGTTTGGCAAATAGCTATTTGGTAAGTATGTTAAGGAATTTTCAAAAAGTGATCTTTGAGAAAGCAAATGAGAATAATACGCAATTCTTCACTTAGATGTGTACAGACATAGTTTTCAGGCACAAAAATTGGCCTTGCAGTTTTCCTGGATCTGATAAGACTGACTTGTGACTTATATAAATTACTGTTATACTATTATGTTCACATGATTAATATAATTCACAAAATATTCTCAGAAGTAGCTATTTATAAGAAAACTCTTCACAAAGACACTTCACAACTGCTTGTTATGGTGTTATAGTGGCTAATAAGGGTCATCTTTAATGGTGTATAACAACATGCAGTTTTATTGAGAGCAACTCATAATTTGGTAATTTAACAATAAAATACTGTTACTGCTGTTGGCTTCATTAAATGGAGCTAGCATCCTGGGAACTGAGTTTTGACCATTAAAATGTACATGTATAGGCGAGTATTTTGCTTTGCGTGATATGTATTGACAAAAATGTTTATACGCAAGCCACAGTAGCCCTAAGGCTATTCAAAATACTTATTTCATTAGGAAGCTTTGCTAATGGCAGTAAAAGCGCATATATTGGTGCAGAGTGACTTACTAGAGAGTTATAAAGCTTGAAAAATACGACCAAAAGTGAGCTTATGTAAACGCACGCCAATTCTTTACTGCCGGTCAAAAATTAAATAGTGACAATGGCGATTGGACTGAACAGATCTGGTCAAAGTACTAGTCATGAAAAAGTAGTTCAGGTCTTTTCCAAAAATTGTCGACTTTGCTGAGTCCTCCATCAGGATCATCTTAGGGAATGGGGGGGGGGGAAGTTTTTTCTTCCCAGCTTCTCTCACTGCATATTGTGTGTAGCTAGTATGATGTTAACTTGAGGATGAGCCCTAATTACAGCATTTGCCTCATACAAACAGGTGCACCGCTTTAAATGGTAATTCTAGATAGAACGCTGATATTTAGTGTTTAAAATCTGTTGTTCCAATCACCATGCAAAAGCTAGGGTATACACCAGTTGGGTATGGGGACCGTAACACACATGTATACTGATGGCATACGCCATTCAGTGTATATATTTATATGCTATGTGTATTTTACTCCTATACATATGATATTCACCTGTATATATCTATGTATGTGTGGGGTCCAGAAAATCTAAAAATAACAATTTAGTCTAAAAAGGTGCGAGATTTAGTCCAAAGTATTAGAGCATGAGAATCTTTTGAAGTTGCGTGTCCCACACCCAAACCGTGTGAGTTGAGAGGCCTTTTACTCTATGTGCAAATATTAACACCTTTATTCATTGCCCAAAACCCCATCCAAGTTATTTCCTCCTATGACAATATCTACAGTCATGACACAGTGTCATTGCTCAGTATTTTCCGTCTCCTCAGTGTATTCATGAAAGTTTTTCTCCTCTATTCTGTGTAAACAACGTTCGTTTTGATTTCAATCTTACTCAGATTATCTACAGAACCTGCCTGTGGTTTTTTTTATAGCAGTAATCTAGCATATCATCAAACTATCCTCAAGCTGTGTATATAGCTAGCTACAACAAATTATCTGACAATCCCAAATCCAAAATATTCTAGCCAAACCTATTCTTTATGCCATTTTTATTTCTAATCCACTCTAATGCAAAAAAATAAAATAAATAAATAAATAAATTACTTTCTAGCTTAAGAAATCATGCTTTATTTTTTTTTTGTTTTTTTACAGTAAATATTTCACACAGAAATTAGGCACCTCTATTAGCTAATTGTATTTGTTCCTTAAGGTGTTATCCAATCACTATAACATACTTAGCTATAACATAAGATTTGCTTGGAACCATAAAGCATTATTAGATAGTGAAAGTATCACATATTATAAGTAATTGCCAATGTAGCACTGTGGCTTACGCTTCTTGTGTCTATAACATCAGTAAACTAGCTATATGATCAAATTTAAGTAAATGTATAAGTAACAATCATACCACGTTATATAGATACATTGTATACACGATATGTAAAATATAATGCAACTAACGGTGTAGCTACTAATATTATTTGCACCTAATAAACATTGCTTTTCTAACTACAATTTAAGGAGAAAATGTGGTAAAGAGTGTCATTTATTATAATGTGGTAAAGAGCGTCACTTATTATAATGTGGTAAAGTGTCATCAATCATAGTGTATAGTGAAGTTAGAATCCTTGTACGAGATATATTGGGTTATTATTGCTTATTACTGCTCATCAAACACTGATACATCAATTGATGATCATTTCCTTTGTTGACTGACATGACAGCATTGAGAAATGGCTGTCCGAAGTGAATGGTGGATCCACAATTCATGTTGAGTACAATAGAGGCTCACTTAAGGTATAATTTTTAACGCTGCCACCAGAGAGAAATCTGGGTATCCACTCTTGTGTAAACATCTCTAATTCTTATACAGACAGGCATTGTATATAGACTCCAAAAGATTATGAGTGACACATTCTGTATCTGTATAGATACAGGGATGAACATAGCTACAGTAGTGAATACATTGTTCATATCACAAGCTACACAACCATAACACAAATATGCCTTAGTAGTTAAAAATGCACTCTATGGGCTTGTCTCAGCTCTCTCCTTCCACAGACTAATACTATCTTCTATTTAGCAATAGTGTTGTTACTTGTTCAGTATATCTAGAGGTATAGCTATTTAGAACTAGCTATGAATGCATTTTTCTAAATGAAAAAAAAATTCTACAAACAAAACATAATAGTGGCTAGAAATTATGTTGAAAAAGTCTAGTAGACTGCATAAACTTCCAAATCTAAAACAAGGGGGGGAAATGGGTTTTCAAACAATAGGAATCAGTTATTTGTAATGATGAAAGACTTCATACATTACAAAGTCTCCACATAGTATTCATAATTGTCTGCATTCTCAACTGCCAGGGTAGGGTAGTTCTGTGCAAGATATCGAGCATCCTGTTGTCCATAAGCTATATCCCTAGTGGCCACAACAGCATGAGTCATCTCATGGACAAGAGTTCCAAACTTTGTGTCAACTCCACTATCTGGAGCTGAAATATAGACACCACACAAATAAATTGTGCGAGAGCCTGCGTAGGTGTACGTGTAAATGTTAGTCTTGCAATTTGGACCATGGAAATACAAGTAGAAAGTGTCTTCTTCCATTGAAGATTTTACTAAGCTGAATGTGTTGCTCCATACTGTACTTGTAGGATACATTCCAAACCAATAATAATAATGGCTTGGATTGTTGGTCAATCCAGAAATCCCAGTTGCTAATTTAGAGTAAGCTTTTGTCCAAGCGGCGTTAGCTTCAGAAACATCATAGGTTGTATAGGAGCCTAGATAAATCACACTCTTGGGAGCTCCAAAGTTTACCTTTCCAGCTTTCAATTCTTCTTTTGAATAGTTTCCCCACTTAATGTGGTGTTGTTGACCCTACGTGAGGATAACACCAGCGAACGAAATTAACTGTCGGTGACAGTATGTCCGCGCTGATTATGGTGCCGTCGCTAAAGTGGAAGAACATTTTGGTGAGCAAAGCGGCAGCATAACTGCCTCTTGTACCGACGCTGTACGCTGATCTTAGATCCACTGTTACTGACTTTTCAAGGTGGAGCCTTCCGATTGAGAGCTGACTGCCAACCGCTTGTATAATGGTTCGTCGTAGGAAATGGGCGATTTATTTCTTGTTATTTTGAAACAATCTGACTCTATTCCCTCTAATGGAGTACCTTGATGGAATAAGAATATATCCTCTTTTCCTTCATTGGTGAAGCTCAGTTTAAGGAGCACTTTCTGTCCGACTTTAAAGTTTTATGTCTGTACTCAAATGAACCTGCAGTGGGTTGCTTTCTCCATAACCTAGCAAAGACACCAACACTAATGCTGTAGCAAACATCTCGAATGACTCCCCTAAATTTTAAAATTCTTTAATAGTTACACCATAGGAGAAAAAAAAAATTCCCTAGGGGTGAGAGGTTATAAGTTTCCTGTGCACTATTCTCAGGACTTTAGGTTTATTGTCAGACAACCTATGTCCTTTCAAGATTTACTGCCAGCTTTAGCCAATATCCAAAAATTCCTGGTTACTGCTAGGGGCCTAGCTAATACAGGAAATTTAAAAACATAGAGCTGCATTTGATGTAACTAAGATCAGAAACTAGAGTGGAAGTAGAACCTACTGATCTAACTAGCTATTCCCTAGTTGCTTATGATGAACTGTGTGTGAAGCCAGATTGCTATCCCAAATCTCACTTTCCGCTGTAGCTGCTTCTTTGTAATATCTGTTTGCCCCCCCCCCCCCGCTATCCCACCCAGCCACCACCCATACCTGTGGTGAAGGGTTCAGGATAATGTTACACCACAGGAAATTCCTGAATGAATGGTGAGACTTGAGAACACCCTTACCGGTGGGGCAAGACCACATTAACAGCCACAAAAAAAATCCTTCCTCCCCTACTGAGGATTGCTTGGAATGCAATATTATATTATTCCACCCTAGATATCTTCACAATGATATTTTTAGGTACATGGCAACTGCCAAACTTTTCAATTTTCATGGTTTTACAGCTACCTTCCTCAGGTAGGTGTACCCTGCTCTTTACCCTGCTCAACTGGGTTAGAGCAGCTGCTAAAATAACAGCTGGGTGGGTGGGGGGGGGGCTGAGCCCCTACCACCACTTGCCAGGACCCAAATGGTCAAAGTTGTCTCATTTATTACATTCCCATTGAAGAATTATTATTAGAGCTATCTACACAGATGAATACCACACAACTTTGAGAGGGCTTTAGTATATATATTTTAAAAACTATCAATATGCTTGGTGTTGTTATAGGAAAAGTTAGGACTGATATCACAATGAACTTGCAAAGTATTGTAGGCAAGAGCCTATATTTACTTGTACTGCTTTGTCCAGCACAAAGTCACTCTACATTTTTATGAGCGAGCCTAAAGACTATCATATTTTTATATGAATGATTTTGACTTCTAACACTAAAGCTACTGAAAATAAGGTCCAGTTTGTTTATTTAGCATACAGGGTAAAGGGATTTCAGTGCCATAGTAACAACTAACTCTCTACAACTGCTTGAATTGAAGGAAAAAACTAACAACAAAACAATACACGTTATTTAAAAGTTTTATTTGTGATAAGTAGTGGTTGTGACACACAATGCTTTGATACAACTGGACATGCACCTACACAGACTTACCTTCGCAGTAGTCTAGTGGACAATGTATTTTCAAGTAAATGCTGTTGCGCACGGCTTATAACCATGACAAAGAGCGCATTGACTTACCACCGCCACTAACTCGAATAGAAATGGAAGTCCCTTAAGTTTTCAAGTTTTAACTGCACCCGCAAAATAATTCTAAAAGGTAAACAATTCAATTTCTAGGGTGATACGGGTACTGATCGACAAACAGAGGATTCTGCTTAGTGAAGTTTGGGACGGGGTCGACAACCGAACTAACACAAAAACGCGAGGGTCAAAGTACAAAAATGCCTTACGTACGTCCATACATATATACAAATAAACTAGTGATGTGCTTGAGCACAAATGGCGAGCGAGCCTAAAGACTATACTATTTTTATATTTGACTTCTAACACTGAAGCTACTGAAAATAAGGTCCAGTTTTTTAATTTAGCATACAGGGTAAAGGGATTTCAGTGCCATAGTAACAACTCTCTGCAACTGCTTGGAAGGAAAAAAACAACAACAAAACAATACACGTTATTTAAAAGATTTCTTTGTGATATTCTTTAGCTAAGTACTGGTTGTAACACACAATGCTTTGACACAACTGGACATGCACCTACACAGACTTACCTTCGCAGTAGTCTAGTGGACAATGTATTTTCAAGTAAATACTGTTGCGCACGGCTTATAGCCATGACAAAGAGCGCATTGACTTACCACCACCACTAAGGATTCTCAGAGCTTGTTAATTGAAAAATATATACTGAAACTGTGAACGCTTTACCTAACTTACGTAATTAGAAGCGCGGGCGAAAACAGAGGTCTCACGTACCCCATAAACAGATAAATAAATAAACTAGTGGTGTGCTTGAGCACAAATGGCGAGCGAGCCTGATGTTAGGTAACATAAAACTAAGTATTGTTACTATGTTTTAGCTTAGTTCATGCAAACTATAAATAGCAGTTATGACCTTTTATTTCAGCAAACAAATACAAAATCACTCTCTTACCTGATTAATAGTAACTTTTGTAGTATCAAACATCAACTATTCTGATAATCTCAATCACCAGTAAGTCTTGAACAAGCTCTCAGCTACGATAAAAAAATAAACCAGTGTAATTTTAACCAACAAATATGGAATTACTACTTACATCATTCTTGAGTATTGATAACTTCTGTAGTATCAAATTGAAGTTACTTTGACCATCTGAATTACCTTGAATTCTTGACAACAAGCTCTCGCCAGTTTGAGCATGGACAAGTGCAATGCTGAGAATGTGTGTACACATTCTTCTAAGACTAGCATCACTGATTCTTGTACAGTATCTCCGACGCAAAAGCTTGACTTATCAATGAAGAACGACGGCAAAGTCAAGCAAGTGCTGAAAAAACTTATGCAGCACTTACACCCACAAAGGGCAGAACACCTACAAAAACAAAAACAATCAATTTTAGCACACAAATAAAAAATTATTTTCTTACCTCATTTTCTTGAGCAGTGGTAACTTTTGTAGTACCAAATTTGAGCCAATCTGACTATTTGAATTTACCAGTCACTGTTGACAAGCTCTTAGCTACAAAAAAGAAAGGCCAGAGTTAATTTTGCATATTTAGCTAACAAAATATGGAATTACGTACTTACCTCAGCTTCCCTCGAGAAGTAGTAGCTTCCTTAGCATTAATACTACGGCATTCTGACTACCAACGGCTCTTGACAACCAACAACCGGCACTCCGTATCCCCCCAAAAAACGGCGAAGTTTTGAAATGAAGTCTGGAAAAGGGTCTTCAATGCCATAGTAACCGATCGAATCAACTTTTTGTTTCTTGAAAAGCAAGCATTTTCGCAGGAATTTTCTCACACTTTGGAGCTTAATTATAAAGTAAGGCTTGCTTAATGCTGTAGTTTCAGAATAAACTGGGGGTCAAGCCTAAAAAGACGTGTTTTTTGGAGAAAAAAGTTTCCCGCGCGTGCGTTTAAAGGGCATACGTACCATCCCACATACATATATACATATAACATATACCCGATTTTGCATTATCCACCCCTAATACTGTCTCGCTCGCTTCGCTCGCTCGCCAATAAATATAGCGAAATCTCGATTGAGTTACCCCTGATAGTGTCTCGCTCGCTTCGCTCGCTCGCCAATAAATAAACAAACATCCCCAATTTTCGATTGTGTTACCCCTGTAAGTGTCTCGCTCGCTACGCTCGCTCGCCAATAATAGTAATTATGTACTAATTTCAATCACTTGTACGAATTAATTGAATGTACCATTGTTATTATAAACTTGTGAGACACATACATTTCCACAGCTAACGGTAGAACTTTTACATTCTCTTAACCGATTACTCGCCAAATACGCAATTTTGCGTACCTCCGTATTTTGTCCCCGAAAGGCCAAATACGCAATTCTGCGTACAAGAAAGGGGGTAATAACTATCTGCCTACAGCTGCATACCTGAATCTACCAGTTATCTATCATTGCATCTCAGGTTTGTAATGTAGTATAGCTATCTGTACAGCATATCTACAAGTGTGGTTACAATATAAAATTTATCAGATAAACCTTGCTACAAAACACTTCGAGTTTATCAAATATTCTCATATAAAATTTTATAACAAGAACTATAATTCATGATTATTTGATACTTTGAGTTATGCTGCAATGATAGCTTAAGTCTTCTGGAGAAGTTTATTGATTCTACTGTGGATTCAGGACTCCAAAGATGCAGGAAACACAAGAGTATCTCCAATTTCCAAGCTGATCCATAACTTTGGAATATTAGTAGTATTGTAAAGTTCATAATATACCTGGAATATATAAAAAGAACACAAGAATGTCACAGAGTGACTTATTAATGATTAAAGTCGATATCATTGGCTAGATCTGGATGTTTTCATTTTTACTAATATAAATCTGAAAATGGCGTGTGTTTTGTTTCCTAACAATTCACCTTTATAAGTTGCTGTTAGTGTCCATTCTTGCGTCTTCATAACCATTACTCAAATCTCTGAACTTGTCTTCTATTGTAAGCTCATAACTAGCGTAGTGAAACTAAGCAACGCGAAGTGGCACCCCAAGGACGCTACGAGATACAAAAATTTTTCGTAGCCTTAGGCGTCCTCCCATCCACTGTCAAAAACTGGAGCGCGCAGGACTTTCAATCCATTGAGCAATAGCAAGAGCAAGCTTTTACCAGCGGCTGATCAATAGAAACTTTATGTCCAGGACCGATTGTTTCTCCGCTACAAAGTCAGAAAGTTGCTTCTCCAGTAAGGGTTACTTCCGGCGGAAAAAAATACGGCGGCTCGCGGCACCGCGGTTAAGTAATAATTCGGCCGGTAATCGGTTAATGTATGTATATACTAGTGATGTGGTTGAGCACAAATGGCGAGGAAGCCAAAAGACTATACTATTTTTATATGAATGATTTTGACTTCTAACACTGAAGCTACTGAAAATAAGGTCCAGTTTTTAAATTTCGCATACATGGTAAAGGAATTTCAGTGCCATAGTAACAACTCTCTGCAACTGCTTGAATTGAAGGAAAAAAACAACAACAAAACAATACACGTTATTTAAAAGTTTTCTTTGTGATATTCTTTAGCTAAGTAGTGGTTGTAACACACAATGTTTTGACACAACTGGACATGCACCTACACAGACTTACCTTAGCGGTAGTCTAGTGGACAATGTATTATCAAGTAAATACTGTTGCCCATGACTTATAACCATGACAAAGAGCGCATCGACTTACCACCGCCACTAACTCAATAGAAATGGAAGTCCCTTAAGTTTTCAAGTTTTACTGCACCGCAAAAGAATTCAAAACGGTAAACAGTTCAATTTCTAGGGTGATGATGTGATCGATAAACCAGAGGATTCTGTTTAGTGCAATTTGGGACGGGGTCGACCACATAACTAACACAAAAACGCGAGGGTCAAAGTACAAAATGACATACGTACGTCCAAACATAATATACAAACTAGTGGTGTGCTTGAGCACAAATGGCGAGCGAGCCTGATAGTTAGGTAACATAAAATCTTACTATGTTTTAGCTTACTTCATGCAAACACTATAATAGCAGTTATGACATTTGATTTCAGCAAACAAATACAAAATCACTCTCTTACCTTATTAATGGTAACTTTTGTAGTATCAAACATCAACCATTCTGATAATCTCAATCACCAGTAACTCTTGAACAAGCTCTCAGCTACGATAAAAAATAAACCAGTGTTATTATTTGTAATTTTAGCCAACAAATATGGAATTACTACTTACATTATTCTTGAGTATTGATAACTTCTGTAGTATCAAATTGAAGTTACTTTGACCGTCTGAATTACCTTGAATTCTTGACAACAAGCTCTCACCTACAAAAACAAAAGACAGTCAATTTTAGCACACAATACAAAATTACTTTCTTACCTCACTTTCTTGAGCAGTGGTAACTTTTGTAGTACCAAATTTGAGCCAATCTGACTATTTGAATTTACCAGTCACTGTTGACTAGCTCTTAGCTACAAAAAAGAAAGGCCAGAGTTAATTTTGCATATTTAGCTAACAAATATGGAATTACGTACTTAACTCAGCTTCCCTGTAGTAGTAGTAGCTTCCATAGCATTAATACTACGGCATTCTGACTACCAACGGCTCTTGACAACCAACAACCGGCACTCCGTATCCCCCCATAAAACGGCGAAGTTTTGAAATTAAGTCTGGAAAAGGGTCTTCTATGCCATAGTAACCTGTCGAATCAACTTTTTGTGTCATGAAAACAAGCGTTTTAGCAGGAATTTTCTCATACTTTGGAGCTTAAGTATAAAGTAAGGTTTGCTTAATACTGTAGTTTCAGAATAAACTGGAGTCAAGCCTAAATAGACGTGTTTTTAGGAGAAAAGCGTTCCGCGCGCGCGTTTAAAGAGCATACGTACCATCCATACATACTAGTAATGCGCTCGAATAGCGCAAATGCATGGCGAGCGAGCAGACTCTTTTTACAGAAAAATAGGACAGAAATTACATCTAACTGTAGTGCACAGTGTAACCCTTTCCATTCTCAGTTAGCATCAGAGAATCTTAAGTCTCTGATCCCAGACTAAACTAACAATTACCTGAATAAACTTCGAAAGCAGTGGCAAAGAAGCGCAGCTTGACAAAGACTTCACGATTGTTTCAAGAAGAGAGTAGCTGTAAACTTTTTGGTTGAAACAATGTTGCGTCTGCAGCAGGATACTCCGCGCTCGTTAATTGAAAAAAACTGGAACTGTGAACGCTTTACCTAACTTACGTAATTAGAAGCGCGCGCATTTAAAGAGCATACGTACCATCCATACATACATACATATTATTGGCGAGCGAGCGTGGCGAGCGAGACACTTACAGGGGTAACACAATCGAAAATCGGGGATGTTTATTTATTTATTTATTTATTTATTTGTATATATGTATGGACGTATGTATGTCATTTTGTACTTTGACCCTCGCGTTTTTGTGTTAGTTATGTGGTCGACCCGGTCCCAAATTGCACTAAACAGAATCCTCTGGTTTATCGATCAGTACCCGTATCACCCTAGAAATTGAATTGTTTACCGTTTTGAATTCTTTTGCCGGTGCAGTTAAAACTTGAAAACTTAAGGGACATCCATTTCTATTCGTGTTAGTGGCGGTGGTATGTCAATGCGCTCTTTGTCATGGTTATAAGCCGTGCGCAACAGTATTTACTTGAAAATACACTGTCCACTAGACTACTGCGAAGGTAAGTCTGTGCAGGTGCATGTCCAGTTGTGTCAAAGCATTGTGTGTTACAACCACTACTTAGCTAAAGAATATCACAAAGAAAACTTTTAAATAACGTGTATTGTTTTGTTGTTGTTTTTTTTCCTTCCAAGCAGTTGCAGAGAGTTGTTACTATGGCACTGAAACCCCTTTACCCTGTGTGCTAAATTAAAAAACTGGACCTTATTTCCAGTAGCTTCAGTGTTAGAAGTCCAAATCATTCATATAAAAATAGTATAGTCTTTAGGCTCGCTCGCCATTTGTGCTCAAGCACATCACTAGTATACTAGTGATGTGCTTGAGCACAAATGGCGAGCGAGCCTAAAGACTATACTATTTTTATATGAATCATTTTGACTTCTAACACTGAAGCTACTGAAAAATAAGGTCCAGTTTTTAAATTTCGCATACACGGTAAAGGGATTTCAGTGCCATAGTAACAACTCTCTGCAACTGCTTGAATTGAAGGAAAAAAACAACAAAACAATACACGTTATTTAAAAGTTTTCTTTGTGATATTCTTTAGCTAAGTAGTGGTTGTAACACACAATGCTTTGGCACAACTGGACATACACCTACACAGACTTACCTTCGCAGTAGTCTAGTGGACAATGTATTTTCAAGTAAATACTGTTGCGCACGGCTTATAACCATGACAAAGAGCGCATTGACTTACCACCACCACTAACTCGAATAGAAATGGAAGTCCCTTAAGTTTTCAAGTTTTAACTGCACCCGCAAAATAATTCAAAATGGTAAACAATTCAATTTCTAGTATGATACGGGTACTGATCGATAAACCAGAGGATTCTGTTTAGTGCAATTTGGGACGGGGTCGATCACATAACTGACACAAAAACGCGAGGGTCAAAGTACAAAATGACATACGTACGTCCATACATACAAACATCCCCGATTTTTTCATTTTTACCCCTGTAAGTGTCTCGCTCGCTGCGCTCGCTCGCCAATTATAACATATACCCGATTTTGCATTATCCACCCCTAATACTGTGACGCTCGCTACGCTCGCTCGCCAATAACATATACCCGATTTTGCATTATCCACCCCTAATCTGTCTCGCTCGCTACGCTCGCTAGCCAATAAATAAATTAATAAATAAACTAACATCCCCGATTTTCGATTGTGTTACCCTTGTAAGTGTCTCGCTCGCTACGCTCGCTCGCCAACTAATGATGTGCTTGAGTACAAATGGCGAGCGAGCCTAAAGACTATACTATTTTTATATGAATGATTTTGACTTCTAACACTGAAGCTACTGAAAATAAGGTCCAGTTCTTAAATTTAGCCATAATAACAACTCTCTGCAACTGCTTGGAAGGAAAACAACAACAACAAAACAATACACGTTTTTTAAAAGTTTTCTTTGTGATATTCTTTAGCTAAATAGTGGTTGTAACACACAATGCTTTGACACAACTGGACATGCACCTACACAGACTTACCTTCGCGGTAGTCTAGTGGTGGACAATGTATTTTCAAGTAAATACTGTTGCGCACGGCTTATAACCATGACAAAGAGCGCATTGACTAACCACCGCCACTAACTCAATAGAAATGGAAGTCCCTTAAATTTTCAAGTTTGAACTGCACCCGCAAAAGAATTCAAAACGGTAAACAATTCAATTTCTAGGGTGATACCGGTACTGATCGATAAACCAGAGGATTCTGTTTAGTGCAATTTGGGACGGGGTCGACCACATAACTAACATAAAAACGCGAGGGTCTAAGTACAATATAATTTCATCAAATCAGCTTTCCGTTTCTTGCGCCCCTGGCGTATAGACTAAGGGGGTATGTCCAAACATTTTTGACTTCGTAATGACGCTAAAGCATTATTCCCACGAGTGCTGACTGGGCTGCTAAGCAGTTTACGGTACTTTGTTCAAAAGAATGAAAGTACGTACAGTTGCACTTAGGATTAGAATAGACGTAAATTTCTTAGCACCACCAATCAGGTGGCAAGACCGTTGCTTCCATTTCAAGGGGCGTGCCCCTACGTTAAAGTTGGAGGAGTTTCAATTTTTCCAAAAATAGTTGGAAACGTGCCCCCCCTCCCCTCCCCCCCCCCAGTATCTCTGGTGGAGTTCTACGTGCGCCTGACCGAAACCCCAACCGCGTCAAATTTCCTACGGCACTGGTCGTCGAGACTGCCCGTTGCTAAGCAAAGCTGAAGTCTTACTCCAGTTAAATTAATTAATGCAATATTCATAGTAAGAAGTCGTTTTTACGTTTTAAAAATCCAGGCTATGGTGAGTCATTTATAAGTAGTTACAATATTATGGGATGTAACTGAAAATGAATAAGAGAGGAAGCAAAATATTTTTGTTTACTAACCATGCCCAGATTATAGGCACTCTCATTTTAATAAATTCTAAGTTTGCAAAATAAAATAAATGAAATCAAATGAGATTAATAGCCAGCTGTTTCCCAGTACCCATGCTAACTAGGTGATAGTCAATATAGCTAAGGAACAACTAGGGAGTTGATGTTTTTGTCACATACATATAATATTCACATTTTTTTTCATTCTTCAGTCAGTGAAATACTGATGCATACAAAAAAGCATTCATCATGGGCATAGATAATTATTTTTGGAAGGGTAGTGGCTTACATGTGGTCTTGCATGTCCACCCACACATTTAATTAAAGTCATATTTTTACAAATGTATCGTGTTTTACACAAGGATTACTCTGCCACATTATATTGGAACTTACCTAGAAAATCTCTAGTATGATGTTTCAGTACTGGGAGGGCGGGAAGGGGGGGGGGGGGGGTTGATGCTTTAAATATGTTCAGGTGAAATATCAAGTCTAACTTTATGCCTTTACATTATGGGGAATGGTCTCCAGCTCCTCCCTGGCACCCTCCCTTACACCCCGTACCACTCCACTGTTAGACCACTTGTTTTAGAATATAACAGAACACTCCTATACGTTTATGAAAATTTCAAACCCACTGTAGGAGCAATATGGGGACCCCAGCAGTATTAGGACCCTAGTCATTAAATCGTTAGCATTGTGGAGACTGTCAGGGGGCCCTGATTCCATAGCTGTTTAACATACACTCTCAGAAATTCGGAAACCACCTCGTTAACTTCCTTGGTATGGTTGCAGTTTTCACCCTAAACTGTCTTACCAGTGGGCCTTTCATGCCATTTAAGACAGTGATACCCCAATCTACCTAGTTATCGTGACTCAATGATGCATTGTATATCACAAGAAAATGATATGGTCATTACTGCATGTCATTAATATAAGTATATTCTTTAAAAAATCAATTTAGATTTATATGAAGATAAAATGTTATTCACTACATTATGCTTCTAGGTTAACTCTCCTAATAAGCAATAAAAATGACAGTTGTCTGTATCACTCAGTTCTCAGTGATGTTATGATGAGATCCGTGCTACTTTTGAAGGCTTCCCTATAGTGTTTGTGAACATGCCCCCATATCATGGAAGTATCCCGTATTGCTAATCTTAATTGTATATAATTGTCAATGAAAGCACATTAAAAAAACATCTATTTCTTTACACATTGTATTTTAAAATGTCATACTGCAATGCATCATATTACCATCCTACTAATATTTGACTGCAGTACTGGTGTTACAGCTGTGTAATATACTAGTCTGTGCTAACAATGAGGGAGTTAATACATTTGTCGCGTATCATACATTCACATTTTATTCTTCAGTCTGAAATATTAGATGCATAAAAAAAGTCATTAATCATGTGTAAAGACAATTATTATTGGAAAAGAGGTTATATGTGGTCGGACATGCCCACCCACACATTTAATTAAAATCATATTTTTTTTTGCAAATGTATCAAGTGTTGTACACAAGGATTACTCTAGCACATTATATTGGAACTAGCAAGTATCCCACCACACAGTGACGCTTGAGTATTGTAAAGTAAGAATTTACTAGGACAAGTTATCTTGCTCAGTTATCATTCTCTACCACTAGTTTAGGTTACATTAGTTTCACCAGGGGCGGATTAAGGGGAGTTCGACTGGTGTCGAACAATATGTTTCTATGTTTCAGCACAATTACATTAACTCACCTATTAAGCAATAAAAAATGACTGTTGTCTGTATCCCTCAGTTCTGAAAACACTGTAAAAATCTTCTTTTTTTAAAAATGTTTTATTTAATGATTGTACCGTCATACTGCAATGCATCATACCGTCCTACTATTATTTACAAAGTGACTGCAGTACTTCTATTCAATATGCCTTTAAGTTTAACTGTGCCAAGTATAAGTGATTAAAACTTCAATGTTACTAAGGCGATAGACACTTTAATGTTCAATAATACTGAACAACCACAGAATGTTATTTTTAGCCTTTAATAAACTGTCCATTTGTAGAAAATGAATGATAATATAACCCTTCAAAATACTTCTTTGTCCACTCAAAACTAACTTCATAATCATAAATGTCAAATGAATTCATTATTATAAAATTATTCTTAAATAAAAATTTCCATAAGATTTCTGCTAATAATAGTTAAACTTAATTATCAAGTTCTGACCCTTCATGCAAACTAGATAGAAACTTTCTCACCTAAAGGGGTCTGGAAAAAAAGCAAAGGAAAAAGATGAAACGTCTTGGTTGTCACCAGGAATCAAACGCAGGGCCACTGGCTTCAACCACCAGTGCTCTAACCACTGAGCTAAGACAACACTCGATCTCCAAGACCTTCACATTTTTCCTTTATACTGTTGAGTAATACCGTTTGCTGCAGTCTCATACTCAACAGAGCAAAAATTGAAAATTTCTTTAAGCATGCAATCCATTTGCAACACATTTTCATTCTTGTTGATGTATTGTATAATTCCAATTGTATTTTTCTGTGCTATTTTTACCAGTTCATCATCTCCAATCTCACAAAATTATAAGTTATTTGTGCAAAATCCAATTATTACCTTCGAAATCTTTACAATTAGGCTTGTAAAGAGGGAACTGAATTACATTAGTGATTTATAACGGAAATTGTCCATCCTATGACTTAAGCCAAGTATGTTTCTGTTGTTTTTTTCAGTCCACTCACTGGATTACAGATTCACATGTAATCTAGAGTAACCCATTCTGCTTGTCCTGAAGGCTTATACAAATTTTAATTGAGAAATGGGACCGATAAACACATGTAGACAGATATATTGAGTCTACTCTAGATAATCAGAATTAATAACTTTAAGTCATAGCAACTTTTCTTGCTTTAATTTATTTCAGACTGGCTGCTTTTAAACCTACACTGACTTGTATAACCCATTCATTGACAAAAAGTGCTTATAGGCACTTATGGATAATGTAATGCATATTTTTTCCCCTTAAGGACAAATGTTAAAGCTTAACTTCCATCAAGAGCTTGGCTAATAATGTTCTATTACTTATATCCTTAGAATAATAATAGATATTTCGTAACTAAGTTAATTTGACAGTGGTTAGAAATATGGCCAGAAATGTTTGTTCAACTGGGGTGGTAGATATCATCTGCAATGCTACTACTTATCAGAGAGAGAAACAGAGAGGAAAGGGTAGAAGAAATATATATCTACTGTGGGTAAAGAATTGAAGTTAGATAGTAAGACTTGCTTGCTAAAGCAGTTGTTCCATCACTGCAAGTTTTCAAATTGAGTGCCACTAGAGTGCTGTAAGTAGCAAATATACCAGCAGCTATAATTATGTCAAAGAGAAGATGAAAGTTGATATTCCAGGTAAGATAATCAGCAATTTACATTGTACATTCATAAAAAAAGTAAGAAATAGTTTTCCAGGTAACAATGGCAGTAAGTTGTAATCTTGTCTAATAGATTTCCCAAGAATATGGTACAAATATTGTCATAGCTATTACGTTTCTTTCACTAACTTTTACCAATGAGTGATAATCTGAGTGAACTACCTTTGCTCTCTGTATTACTTTGACCTTCTTAAGCTCAGGTGTACAAGGTGCTAAATTAGAAATGTGAAGTATAAGTAAGGGAATTGCTAGAGGGAAGTGTGTTGCCGAGTTTGCAGTCACACCTTCCTGGTTGACAGTGGCCAACATCATTGCTAATTGTGCACATAAAAGTATTATTACTGCATTGGAATGCATACAGATCACGTTGTTATGATACTATTATGTTATGGTCACCATAACAACTAGATGGTTTGTTGCTAGGCAACAAAAATTGACCACAAATATTGAACAATACATGTACTTTCACATTATATATGATTGCTAGTTATTTTTTGGACTCCAGATTTTATATTAAATTTTAAACATTATAAATTGAGATGAATTAAAATCACTGAATTTTATCTGCCGGTGAGTGTTAAGGGTACAACAATGATCACTGTTTTACAGTTATCAAAGTGAATTCCAACAATTGTGTCTGCCCCAACAGGATTCATGCTATCCTATTTTCTGGTTTCACATAAAAATTGTCTGCAAAATAATTATATACCTCTATGAGGTGTGGGCATATTATTCTGAAGAATAATCATTGTTTAACAAAAATAGGAATATTTTAATTCTACAATTTATTTTGCATAAATATCATTAGAAATATATTGAGATGATAGATCAGTACATACATGATTTTGTTTGATTATTAGTACAAAATATATTTTCTGCAGCACCAATACAAAGTATATTTATTTTGGACTCGGACCCCTACCAGGAAGTACTTCCCATTACTCCAGGAAGGGATAACTGTGTTAACAGTCCACCTCGTGGGGTCATTTGTACTCCTCCTACTGCATTGTCTGATAATAATACTGGTCCTACAAATCCTGATTTAATGAAATCTGCAGATGGTCTACAATTTGTGGCTTGGCTAAAAGATGATAATGGATTTGGAATTTTTACTGGTTGTAGTATACTACTTATTTCACCATTTCTGGTCTATTCTATTCATTTACACATGTATATAGATCAAAACTCTGATATTGGAGTGCCAAATATTGAAATGTACAGAGTAGACCCTTTTAGGACTACCCTTTTAAAATATGAAATAATAGGAAATAGTCAAATATCTCAAAGTAACAGCAGAGTTATGTTATTGGTATTGCGTCTACAAGAACCTATTTACCATGATATTTTCATAATTAGATGGAATCATACATTTCTTTATAATATTACCATACTGTTATTGAGTGAAATAACGCTGTGTGGTGATTTTGTCGTATCTCCACTATATTCCATGCCTAACATCTCATTCCAAAATCCAAGTGTAGATAATAATATTGTTAATGCTACTCAGTCTGGAATGATTACAATGAACTGCACTGTTTCTAATGATGGCCATTTTGTGTGGCGATGGAGAAAAGTACCTATCATTCTATCTAATTCTGACACAGGAATAAGTATATTAACAACTTATGCCACTAGATCTAGTATCATCACTATTCAATCTGCAACACCAGGCTTCTATCAGTGTGAGGTATCTCATGCAACTAACGACAAATACTTCTCAAAGACGTTCACAATGCTAGCTCAGAGTAAGTCTTGACAATATAATTAGACAGCTAATAATCAATAAACTTGTAATTGCTAGTTCACAACTTATTGACTTGTTGCTACATATTATATCTACTCATTAGTATAAGAGCCTCTGTATTGTCTAGTATTAGGTTTAGTTGAGCAAATATTTTTTTATCTTGATTGAATATTAATAATAATCTTCCATACATAATTATGAGGCTTATAGAAATTGTCTTGTGTAATATTCAATCATTTATCAACCTGTCCATCAAAAGTCCTGTCCCACTTTAGAATATCTTCTTTCCTTTATTATTCTTGTATTTTCCCATGTTTTAACTGTAAGAATTGCTACCACAGTCACATGATTAAGTATCTTTATTAATTTTCACCTCCAGCATTCTTAAAATTTAGCATTGTTACAGCTCAGCAACATGCATGTATGTTTGTTTAGACAACAAGATGACGTCATGAGATGCAAAAAAAAATCTTAAATTGAATTATAGTAGTCAATTAGTAACATGGAGAAACTGGTGTTATTTCAGTAGCTCTTATAGTCCACCATTCATTATTTACATAGAAAGTTAGCCAGTTTAGATAAATCCGAAAGCTATCTGGTCTTAAACAGATCACATTATAGCCATTAATTTCAATACTCTATCATGCTCTCTACTACCATCCAATCATGCATCCATATTATAGATATTATTGACTTGAAATTATATATCTCAGATAGTATTAAGTTTCATTGTGGTCGCTCGCTAATGAATATTATCCATGCATATCAATTAAAAATGCTTAGCAGCTCTGCTTTGGGCAAAATAGAGCATAGTTAGTTCATGTCTGCTAAGTTGACTATCAAAGCAAATTATTATTCACTTTTTCGGAATTGGTATAGGTTCCCTGCCAGATATAATACCATGTAAAACTGTAGTATTCGGGACTATAGTACAAGTGAAGAAAGAAAATTTTCACTAGGCGAAACAAGTGAAATTTCTCGCCGCATGAGTGCTATTTATCCAAATACTACAGTTTTCTGTGCTATCGTATGTTAATATTATAGGCTAATTATAATAGTTCATTTCTGCAGCTAAGAAAACCATAATCTATTTCCGTCAAATAAATAATTCATCCCGGTTCCACTATTATTCTTATTTTTCCTACCGTTTCTAAATGGTGTCTCCCTGGAATTTTGTCGCGACATTGCCTAGAAGGAATTACACTTAGTGCTATTATGGCTCAAGCCCTACCTACATAGTTTTATAACTAGTTTTCAACTTATGAGTTTGCATCGAAGTAATATAAAAACAAACTGTTATTATTGGTACAAACCCATAAGGACTAGGATTATCTTCAAATTATATAAATAGCTAGCTAAGATTTTTTGGGAATAATAAATTGTTTTGTTGTAATTTATGTTGAACTTCGCTCGATTATGTTTTGTGCTAGTTGGAATGAGTGCAATATTTGTAATAATTTATGAAATCGATTAATTTTTTTTTTCTGGAAAGATTTACAGGACATAAGAATTACTCCTGATGAGTTTTTAGGAAGTTACAGTGTCAGATTTTCTAGAGGGTGTCAAACTTTCAGGAGAGTTGTTCATTGCAGCATACCAAGCATTCTATCGGATGGAGAGAGAGGACCTTTGGAACCTGACTTAACTAAAGAAGATAACAGGAGACATTTTGTGGCATGGAACCCAAGCAATCCAACACCATATATATTTTTTACACCTAAAATGTCTCCACTCAGAGTTTCTGGTATTGAACTGTCTGTTTTAAACAGTCCCAGAACTAATATAGGCATACCAAATTTTACTATATATGGAGCAATCACGCAATATTCTGATGAAGTGGAGCTGGAACATGATATCATCCACAACCACTTACTCACCGAAGATGATCACACTGTGCGACAGATCATTTTAAATATAATCAACCCAGAACCACATAGATTTTATGAGTTGAAATGGAATTTCAACAATCTCTACAACATTGATTGGTTCTTGCTGAGTGAAGTGATTTTACACACAAGTATCTCGTCAACAAGAAATCCTGCTCGCACTACTACTGCCTCACCTACATTAATAACTTCTACTTCTGGGCATGTCCTTTCAGATGGCTCTATCAGACTCAACTGTACAACCAGTGGAGATGGAGTATTTAACTGGACATGGACATTCAATGACAGTGTCATCACTGATATGAAAATATATACAACTGACATGTCTAGGACTGGCATATTAATAGTACCACACAGGCAGCAAATTGATTTGCTTTATGGAAAATATGGTTGTGTGGCATGAAGAAAGTCAGTCATGACTTACTCCAAAGAGTATATATTACAGTTTGGTAAGTGTGAATACAATAGCTATTGCCATAAATGGTTAGTAAGAAATTTGCAATTGATTATTTTAATATTGTACATACAAAACAATTTAATTAGTAGTAAGAGATTAATTTAACACAATCATTTGCAAAATATTCATTTGGACTCCAAAGATTCACGATAATTTTTTGTCCATGTGAAGAAATAATTTGGCCTCCTAGCGAGTTTTGTATTTGCTGAAGGCATAAGCCAAGGCCACAGGAAAAATAATAATAAAGAGAGATAAATGTGAAAATTGAAGGCAATAATAAAGAAAATTTTAAATGAACTGTCTCGAAATCTGAATTATTTATTATTATTTATTTATTTATTTGTAGGAGTAATAGCACAGGTAACTGTGCTATTGGGATTAATAGCACGAGTAACGATTGAAATAGCAGAGGGAAGCCCAGTGTTATTTCAATTGCTTTACGAGTGCTATTGATCCCTAATAGCACAGGTTATCAGTGCTATCACTCGCTAATAGTAGGCCAGCTTTTTAAAAAGTCTCTTGCACATTGTTCCCCCCCTACTAGAAACTAATTGAACTGTACGTTACCAAGGTTAACGCTCTACGCGTGTGCACTTACCTGTACTATTTCACTTAGCTATGGAGGTATTTCACATAGTTTCCACTTAGTTACTGAGGTATTTCAATTAGTTACGCTATTTCACTTTCGGGTTCGATTTCAATTGAACAGCGATTTTTTCCATTCATTTTTTAATGGGCAACTTACGCGACCCGTATACTATTAATTAACTAATTAATTAATTAATTAATTAATTAATTAATTATTTATTTATTTATTTATTTTATTTATGTATTTACTTATTTATTAATTTTTTTAAATTTTATTATCATATTTTTTTGCTGTATTTACTACAATTTTAACTTAATATTTATTTAGATTGCTTGCCTTTCGTCTTTTTACTATCCTCAAATTTGCATAGTTGCCAACTTTCAGAAAAATAAAAATGGGAAAAGACCGCACCCCAACCGTATCTGCTGTAGCATATTATTAGTTACTATAGTTCTGTTGACTACTCTACCTGTTATTTATATCACAATTATTTTTATAGACACAGTGTTAGCCTATTGGATTCCAACTGGTTCACTACTTGCATATGAATCTAATACCTACAACATCTGTATTACACTATCTCATTTGCAATCAACACAACTAAGAGTGCTGCAATTATCAGCTATTGATGTTAGAAAGATTGATAACAATAGAGCATAGTATAATAAAATATGTGATCTTTGAACTTTCTGCACTGTTATACCATCACAGTAGCTATTGTAGCACTTTGTTTAATGACGGTCTGGCCGCTTGTAACACATCAATTTTGAGAACATACGCCTATCCCTACAATTGCGCAGGTCCCTTGAATTAAAATTTAAGAACTCCTTCCAGATGGCTCTATCAGACCCAGCTGTACAATTAATGGATATGGAGTGCTTAACTGGACATAAACATTCAATGACTTGGTCATCATTGATATGAAAATTTATACTTCTGACTTGCTAACTCATATCAAATGTGCTGGAGTTACAACCTCACAAATAATAATGCACATTTTAAAACACATAAGCTAATAGTATGTTATTAGCTTTGTCAAAAAAATTTACAAAAATATGACAGGCTCTGCAAAAACCAGGAATTGTTGTCAAAGCTGTAAAACAGTAACAATACAGACTGTGGTCAAATTTGCTGAATTTTTGAATTTTTCACCTATTATTAAGTACAGTAATTGTTCTATCATTATGCCAAATTTCAAAGCTTAAAAAGTTTGTATCACATCAAGTGCACTATTGAAAGAAAATTCTTTTTTTTAAACATTTTATTTCTTTTCAGCTTATACGGAAATTAGCAATACATAAAGCATGGGATGTGTGGGAATCCCATGTGAACAATAGCAAAGTTTTCAGGGTTTTCTGGTTACTCTAAAGGTTGGTTACTACAAATAATGGAACTATTGTTCAAATGATTCTTACCGTACTTTAGAAAATCCTGTTCTTCTTAGTAAGTGGCACACCAGAAACCCACTCCATTTTTACTCACATTTTGAATGTCCATAGTAAAAATCCTGTGTACACTATGTTACATGGTTCGAGTTGAGTAATTTTCAATAAGTATCAGGATTTTCAATTTTTTAAGCAAATTCCTGGATTTTGCAGAGCCTGTCACAAATGTTAGTTTAGTTATTGTGTCACTAATGGGCTCCAAAGCAGGTTTGTCAACTATGATAGAACAGTGTCTATAATAAGTAGCATCTGGAGTGTAACTCTCAGACAAGGATACGTAAGAGTAGAAGGACCAGCATTGGTAAGAGTAGAATAAATTAGCTTCACCCAGAATTAATAATTATTATGTCAATGTACATCTTTATCATGATGATAAAATGGCAAAACTGACAAATAATAAAAGTAGGAAGTTAAATTTAAGTTCAACGATGCTAATGAAGTTTGATGATGCCCTATAAGCCTTGTGAAATTTGCTTCACTGAACTGCACTCACATCAGATTGGCTACTAGGAACTGTAGAGGCTACAGTCTGGTCAGACCCAGACATAACGTTAGTTCAGTCATGGAGTAACAAACAGTAATAGACTCTATAGAACGTTTGTCAGCTATAAGAGTAGTTCCACCTTGTACAATTATCAGTTATTGTACAGATGAGTAAATTCCACTAACATAATTGTGTGCACAAGCCAGTTTAGTTTACAGTTTAATAACTGTTCATGGGTGGTGAGGCCATGTGCTTGTTCAAAGAACCAGTTTCAATACTGCTATCATAAAATCAAACAAGTAAATATATTGAAGTGTTCATAGATGAATTAATTAAGACTTGAATAGGTTTTGAGCACATCTTTTAGAGAAAACAAGAAGATCAGCTGATGAGTAGATCAACCATAGATCATTTCTCTGTATCTGCTACGACCCAAATTTATCAGCCATCCCTAGGATACATCTTGACGACTCAAGCTAAGGGTGCTTGAGTGTTTCTTCTTTACGTAGATTATATCTTCAATTTCCAGATATTTTTTGTTTGGTTCTGGAGAAATAATTCAGAGCATCAGAAACTAGCGCCGATGTTTTGATTATCTTGGAAATTGTTTCCAGTTGGCATTAATACGTGTAGATTGTAGATTGTCTTTGAAAACATACCAGTGCTTCTTGAATGCTTTGGAAAGCGGGCAAAAAAAGTGTTCTGTTTCTCAATCAAACCAGTATGTATGGTTTCTTCAATTCATCACTGATCGTCCTCCACTTCTGAGTATAATTAGCCTATGGGATGATGTGCCTTTTAAATAGTAGAGGTTCTCAACAAATAGTCATCCACAAGAAATCTCTTAGAGCTTCCGGATTAGAAGTGGTATGTCTCTCAGTCAGATGCTGAATAAGTCTTGTAGCCAAGAATGTGACTCCAAATGTCAGTCTTCTTATTTGATGGTAAGCAATTCTTCCATTTGCTTTAATTAATTTCCAGAAACGTACAAATTTCTCATTTTTTATGTAGTAAGACTACTCTAGAAAAATGTTCTTTTTATCAAGACTAAAATTGCAAGCTATTGAAGAAGAGAAGAGCTGGTAATACTGTCAAACAATTTTGAAGTCAATAAGTCCACCATCATTGGCATAAAGGAAAGCAAGGGAAAAAAAGCTTACCAATTCTGCTTCTACACAATGAATAACCCTTTTGGATCCTTTATGTACATACCAAGAATCTTTTCTTTTCATTGATCTGCTTTTCATTTGACTATATGAACAATTTTATTTTACTAAACGAATGCTCCTATCTTTAATTTGTTCATATAATCGACACTTCACTGTAGAGCTTCTCTTTGATATTGTATGTTCTTAATGCTCACAATATTATTTCCATTTTCTATATCACCTGTGGGCAAGCATGAGTTTGGATGTACGTCTAGCGTAATGTGCTTTTTCTTAGGTGTGAGTTTTGTTTTGAGAATTTACAACTACTACATTCTTTGAATGCCTGCATGTCAAAGTTATATCTGTAGGGATTTGATAAATCGATATTGACACCATCTATATATAATACACTTGTGTGTCAGTAACAATGACGATGATGACAATAACTGATGGTGTGTATTCATGAATAATTAATTATGAGCTTAAACAGTTTGGTATAAAGTACCGTAATAAGTGTCATAAGTACTTGAATGGATACAAGTGTTATCACATTCAATAGAAAGTGATTATTTGCAACAAAAAAGCGGGTGTGATGAGGGAAAGTAGCGAAGGTGAAAGTACGAAAGAGATGGCAAAAGGTGATTAATTGTATCTAAAAGCGAGTGGAATCGACGAGTAAAGGTAATGTCAGTTTCGAAAAGGAAGGCGAAAGTATGAAAAAGAAGGCAAAGTTCTGCAAAGCTTAAGTCCACAATCATGAGAGTAGGAGAGGTAGATAATAGAAAAGGGACTCCACGACTCAAGAAGAAAGAGCTGAAGAAAGGAAAGAAAAGCTGAGATAGCTCATACAAAAGAGAGTAGGAGAGGGAAGCTTATGTAACCTTAACCAATGGTAGGGAATGATAACTGAGCAAGATAACTTATGCTACTGCATTTTTATTTTGCAATACGCCAAGCACCACTGTGTGGCAGAATACTTGCTAGTCCTTAATAATGTGCTATATTTTCCTTCTACTTTTCATCCGTCTCTACCAATCTTAATCTTGTCCATCATCTTCAATCTCTCTTCTCCTCTTCTTTCATTCTTTTAAACTCTGGTTTATTTTCTGCTTCATAATATGTATCATCTGTTTACTGTGTTTTCCATCTAGCTCAACTATTGAGAAAAAAGATGAGGTGAGGATTGGTTAGATGAAGCAGCCAAAAAAAGTCTTACACCTTCTGGACACAAAACAAAAATCTAAATCCAGAACAGCTACTACTCTACTCAAATTTACTACAAAATTCAAAGCTTTGGATGCATAAAATGTTTGTGACAATTTTACCTTTTGGCCTTTAGCTGGTAGCCATGATAGATAAACAGACTGATATAGTGGATATCACCAAACCAGACATAGTAGGGCGTTCTGAAGAGCCAGGACTACTCACTTGACAATAAAATAACTAAAAGTCCTATGACAGCCCTCCCTTAATCAAGAACTTGCTGAACTTAAATGAGAAAGGTCAAACCCTGAAAGCTCTGACTCTTCAAAATAGACGTAACATTAATTAGAAACATTGTTGAATTTTTCCACAGAACAGTTATGCTGGTACTAAAAGTGTGACTGAACCATCAGCAAAGTTTCTCACCTTTCTTCTTGTAGTTTCTCATTCTAATTTCCACTTTTTCTGCAATGCAATGCAATGCAGATACAGCAAACTTTTTCCTCAAACCACTCCAAATCACAGTCTCTCAAAATTTGCCGCCCTATGTCTTCAACATTAGTTCTTGCAGATTAATAGCACACAGGTTCAGCAATCAACTATGTTGCCAGAAATGTGGTGAGTGTCTTCGTAAACTAGACTCTCCGTCATTAGCCTGTAAGAGGTAGATTTCCATTGCCACCAAATTCAAAATGTAGCCACACGCACGAGCCAATAAATTTATTAGTGTATTTTACAATTTAATGACAAAGACACAGCCAGTTATTACAATTAAAAGTATAAAAATTTAAAAGTCACACAATAAAATTGTCTTGTTAACTACTGCCAAGATACTTTCTGTTTAACAAATTCTGCTGTGCTAATGCCTTCAGCTGTTAGTAATTCTAGCTACAAATACCAAGTTAATTGTCAGTACAGATAGTCTCATGTAGCCAGACGTTTTACCTACAAAATAGATAGTCTCTCATTTTACCTACAAAATAGCAGTAGTTAAAGGAGTCTAGCTAGTGAGACTATACCAGTTTGTAGAGTAACCAGTACCAGTTAGTGTATAGTGTAGGCTGTTGTGACTGATTAGTTGCCAGTATTACCCCCTTGGTGAAAGTAATATCAATTATACGGGAATAGAGTCTACCTCACTGCAAAGCCACTTCCTAATCCTACCTTTCAACACTAGTATCAATGTCTGCTGGCAGTAGTTATTCTCTATTTTCTTGTGGGGTTAAGAGTTTCTTAGTTATTTTTATATGTTTGTTGTTTGCATAGGAGCAGTAGATTATACTCTAGGATATGTGGGTGAATATGTCGCCTTCTTCACAAGTGTTTTTTGTTTTCAACTCCGTGTCTTGGAAAACCGGATAGTACATGTAGAAGACAGAATTCTTTTATTAAAATTCTCTACAGCTCCATACAATAGAGATATTATTATGTATCAGCCACTCCTGAATGTAACATTTCGTGACAATATTTCAAGTAAGTTTATTGCCTCAGTTCTAGAAAACACATAGTTATAATTATGAAGAAAGGTTAAGTCCTGGCTGTAGTTTAAGCCATAGCAGTATTATTACCATAACACCCTAAATGGCTAAGTTTCCAAATTCCTGTATAAATCCTAGTATATAATTATACATAAATATGTATATATAGATAGAAATAATTAAATAAAATTTTTTAGAATTTGTTTTTTCATAAAATGTTATTGGAGAAAGGTTACAATGGTATTGAGACCCTTTACCAGATGTAATTTCAAAAAAACTCGGCCGTTTGAGTTCGTTGCTTACGTTGTTGTGATGGTAAGCATCGATGTTTGCATAGTGCCAAATATAAATTATTGAGAATTCAGCTTTCGAAGTTCCGCTTGTCTTTATTACGTGAAATTCTCAATTAGGCGTAGACAATTGAAGATTGGGTAATGTTTACTCATTAAATGAGTCAGAGTGTGATATGGTGAAATATTTCAAGAACTGGCTAAGTATATTTTCATGAGCCAGAGGGGAGTGAAAATAAAACCTGATGGTGAAATATCTTGCCATATCACTCTGCCAAGTGTAATAAGTGGCTTGTTCCATTCTTATAGATATCTTCACTGAAGTAGTTCCATTAGGGTTTGTAACCCTTGATGTAAATTTGGCCATAAAACTCTCTAGGGGCTCCCCACACCCCAGCTGATATTTTAGCAGCTGCTCTAACCTGGTTGGGTAGGCTTTACTAGAGGAAGGTAGCTGTAAAAATCCTAACAACTTGTAAGCCAGTTGCTATAACTACTAGGGTAATCAGCTGGCTCAATACAGCCCTATGTGATAACAGTGAGTTATCTAACTGGTCACATACCTAAGAATAACATTGTGAAGATATCTATCTTGGAATAAATATATATGTATAATACAATACCATAGTTGCTGAGGTGATAGTCTGTGATTAAAATGTTATTCCATGGTAAGATTTTCATTGGTATTGTATGCAAGTGGGATGATTACGTATCAGTTAAGAAGTGCTTGTAAACATATAATAATTTAGAAATGCATAAATGCATTGTACATTAATTTATAATAATAGTCCTGTCTTGATTTCTTCCACATCAAAAAGAAAAACAATCAGCATGATGTTAGCTTTAGAAAAATATAACCATGTCAATGCCACACTTGTTTATTAGTAGTGTCTAAAATACTTCTTCTAATAATGCATTATATCAAAAAAAAAGTTTAGTAATTCTAGTAAAATCTGAATGAATATCACGTGTTCAGAATAAAGTAACAAATAGGACATTGTTGTGATTCTAGATTCAAGCACAATCTTGAAAGACCATCAAATTATTACGAATATGTATAATATTATATCCAGTACATTCGTGCAGTATATTAAACACATGGTTGTACTCTATTGCAGTTCTTACTGTAGGATTTCAAGACACTGATATTACTGTAAAATATTCAGAAAACATTTTTACTGTATGCTTACAAATGATAAAGGGAGCAATCGATCGTGGAAGCTCTATCATTTTACCTATTGTTATAACAGGAGGAGGTAAGGTATTTATCATGAATTGCAAATAGAACACAGTTGGCAGTATCTGTGTTGTTTGTAAATAGAGTAGTTATGTTGCTGTATTCATGTTACTTATTTAGTGGTGATTCCGTAAATTTGTGATGCTATGCACTCCTTCTTCAAAGTTATGTGTTTTACTCATCTTGAAATTGCTTTGTTTTGGATTCCTTCATGCCAATCATTCATCTATAAAAGTTTCAGTTATTTTTACGTTAGAGATTCTTGTGTTGCCAGTGTCCATGAGTGTATGCTGCAACTTCTACTAAAGGTTAAGTCTACTTAAGTAAATTGAGAAAGACTCTTGCTTAAAGGCAAGAGAAGAACAGCACAGAATCTGGTGGAAGCATGTTACCTAGTGGTTCCGACTACTTTTGGTTGTACATAAGTGGATGTTTAATGTAGTTATTAATTTGATTTCCACGTTGATCTAAGTAATATTTCTTCAAAAAATAACTCCTACATAGATATAGATAACAATGTGTATATAGAAAATCATGGAATAAACTCTATATTGTGCATGGCTTCACTTAAATTATGAACTCTTATAAGACTTCCAGGCCTAATGTTAAAACACATATTCCTACTCTCTTCAAGACTATCAAATCCCGAAACTGTTTCTTACAATTGACTGGAACAGACAGTTCAGCCCCTAGTTCAGCCTAGTGAAATAGTACGGGTAAGTGCATAAGCGTGCAGCTTTAACCTTAGAAATGTACAGTTTGAGTAGTTTCTGGTTGGAGACAATGTCATTCTTTACACAACAGAATCTGTACCTGTTTAGATGGAATGTTTTTCAACAGATTAGGAGGAACTGTAGTTTGAAAATGAAGTTCCAGAAGAAGCTAATCCTGAAATACTGATATATTGATAATAGCTTTAGTCCTTTGATTTCATCAACATCAAATACCATCGATAAAACATGTACACATACATTTGAAATTTGAAGAGAATTATAGGAAAAAGACTCATATTATAGTCAAACACGTATCCTTTGACTCCCACCATCCATGTCACACAAGACTGCAGTTGCCAGAACACTCTTTATTAGAGTCAACAATATTTGCACAAATCCTCAAGAGCATGATGTAAAAGAAAAACACCACAAAAAAACTTGCTCTCAAATCAAATGGATATCCATTTAGTGTCATCTCAAAGAATTCTTCAGTTTTACTGAGTAAAATAAACCTTGTTTAAATCACACAGAACACTGAGAACACTCCATGTTCGTGTGAAGGATATAATACCTAACCATGTCAACAAACTTATATTGGGCAGCTTCTCTCTATGTTTGATACATGTTTGCCTATTTTTTATACTGATGAGTGTGCCAAACATCTATGTTATAAAATTATGGCTAGTAAAGTTACAAATAGAGATTTGTTTAATTTATAGATGAGTTGCACCATCTATAGAATGTATGCTAATCTATAGATTGTTGCCCAATCTGTGATTTTATAGAAAAATGTGCAGTACAATCTACAGATTGTGCAAATTCATACAGAGCAGAACACACACATTATATATAATAATAATGAGTCACACAAAAAAACGATTATTTACTGGTGAGTAAATTTAAGGGAAAGATTTATATCATTGTTGCTTTTATTTAGAAAGTGATGGTTAAACAATATCTTGTCTTTGATTATTATTTCCATGTAGAGTTGACCTTCTATCTTAGTAGCAAGTTCATTGTACTGGAAGCAAATAAAGGCACCAATTGTGTTACTGGATTCACTACTGAGGAACGACAATCAAAGCCCACTCAATATTACATGCTATCAGTAGCCAATTCTTCTTCTCCTGTAGTTGTTCTTAACAGCGTCAGCTTAATTATTTCAGGAAGTGGTAATACTAGTGATGGCCAGTGAAATACTAGCTATAGATATTATAGGACAGGTCATCAATATTACAAACAGGGTTTTCCCCTTTTTAAATAACTGTATGACTAAATATTTCAAGTTTAGGATATTATTTAATAATTGTATATAGTACAGTTAACTTTTTCATTTATTCTTACTTTGCAGGGAAGGAAATCGTTGAAATAAAACACTGCATGAAAGAAATGCTGACAAGCCTTAGGTGAAGTCATATTAATACATTAATACAGTAGTGCAGTCTGCATAGTTTAGATATGCATTACTGAATAAGCTTGCATGAGAAAGAGTCAATATTTGAGATCACAAAATGTACGCATTGCCATCATGCTCGAGTATGAAACGATGTAGACCTGATTTCTTGAGACAACCCTGATTTGAAAACGAATGTGAAAAAATAATTCAAAATGAAGGATACTACTGTGATTAGAAACAATACAATTTTTTGTGAATCCAATGCCACGCACTACACACTCCAGTTATGCTTTGGTTTACTGCTATCAATCAAATCGTTAACCTTCTATGCCATCCAAGGCTTTAGTCATTGTTTTTCAGACTACTGGTTCCTTTTCTGACTTCTGTTTGCTTAAATTAACTGTAGACTTTGTATAATTATATATTCTTGACTTTTATTCTTCTATTAGGCAAATTTTGTTGCTTTTGAGAGCAAAATCCCCCAAAAATGTTGTACAGAAAAAACGAACAAATGACATAAGCTATTGTAGATTTGGTATAGTTAATAATTGAAGGTTGCAGGTACTGAGGACTTGTACTTTGTACATTGCATACTAGAACTGGACTAATTTGCCAATACAATAATTATCTGCTAATACACCTATACTGGTAAAGTATCTATATTGTAGTGTTGTTTTAGTTAACTAAAACTAAAACCAAAACCCTTTAGTAGTGGGGTATTTTACTTTTGGTAAGAATAACTAAAACTAAGCTGTAGAAAACATGAAAAAACTATTTTAGAAGACAGTAAATTCGATATAATAACTAAAACTACCAGTAGAGTTGATGACAAAAACTAAAAATAAGCAATTTTTATTGTAAACAATTCACCTTGAATTATGTCATTATTAGATAAAAATATAAATTCCCATGAAGTAATTATTCTCTAAACTACATAACAAATGTCATACTTTATTTATAATACCCAAGTTTTCACAGAAATATGCCATTTTTTAAGTTCTTTGTGAAAACTACCAGTAAAACTTTCTTTAAGGAGTCTCACTATTGCAGAATTTGAGAGGCAACATAAATTTACTAAAACTAAGACATAGTATAACTAACTAAATCTTCTACACGGTAGCTATTGAAGAAAAACTAAAAACTAGCTAAATCTTCATGGAGAATTTGGGGGAAAACTAAAACTAAGCATTCAAGATTTTTTTTAGTATGAATAACTAAAACTAAGAAAGTCTGGAATCACTAAATCAAAACAACACTGCTATAATTGACAATTCCTATGAATCTGCAGTTCTGAAGACTTTTCAGCATTCAAGAGTCAAAATAACAATTAAGGTTCTAGTGGGGGACAGGGAGGGGAGTCTTTTTTCTTAAACTTCCCAGCTTCTCTCCCTAATTTTGCAAACTGTGTGCAATAATGGTAATGATATTGAACCAAAATTACAGTATTTTTTATGCTTACTCTCAACAATAAACCAATTTTCCTCTCTCCCTTTTAATTTGATATAATATATATATATATTTATTCCACCCTATAAGATATCTTCACAATGATATTTTTAGGTACTGTGACCCTTGAAATAACTCACTATATTTCACACAGTTATTTCTCAGCTGTACTGCACAGCTCATTACCCTTGTAGCTAGCAACCAGCCAAACTTTACAATTTTCTTGGGTTTTTACAGCTACCTTCCTGTGTACCCTACTCTTTACCAAGCTCAACAGGGTTAGATCAGCTGCTAAAATATCAGCTGGGGGTGTGGGTAGCCCCTACAACCAACTTTACCCTGTGAGTTACCCTTCCTCTAGTACTAACTACAGTAGTAAGATATCTAGTGTGGAATAAACCACTATTACACATGTCAGAGTGTTATGGCAAGATATTTCACTCTCAGGCTTTATTTTCAGCCTCTGGCTCAAAATAAATTAGCCTGCTAAGTGAAATATTTTGCCATATCACACTCTGACTCATGTAATAAGTACTATATATATTGTGGTAGACTTGCCTGAGCTTCCCCATCAAACAAAATGTTCTAGATAGAGGATAGAGCCCTGATTACCTACTATCAAGTATGTCTGAAACACATTCAAAATTACAGCTTATCATTTTAATTTAGCATTAGCTCCCCCCCCCCCCCCCCCCCCCCCCCCTTTAGTGAGCTAGCTAAGCCTCCATGAATACTTGCCTACTTATATACTTGCACGCATGTATATATGCTTGTATTAATACATAATGTTGTATGCAATTGTAGATGTGTCTCTTGTGGGAACAAATACAATACACAGTGTCAATGAATCAAGTAAAACCTTTCCTTTCTGTGTGTCTTTGACAACTGTTGAAAGACTACAAGATGCTATTGTGACTGTCTATGTAGACTTTCTTCAAACAAATAATGCTGAACGTAAGTATTAGTGGTAAATTATCAAGACACGCAACAGAAATGTATTAAATTAAAGAAATAATTATAACAATACAGTTGATATACTGATTGAATGCACATTATATAGCTAATATTGACTATCGCCTGGCAACATTCAAAAAAACACTCAATCGGATAAACAATATTCAATGTGCAAGAGTGACAATTTTTTATGATGAAAAATTTTCTGGATATCCAAAGTATTTTGCTCTAAATATATCACATGTGGAGTCCAATATGAATGTAAATGTGAACAAGAAGCCACTCTTAGTGCGAATTGAAGAATCTGATAGTAAGTTAGATGTGCACTTAATGTACATAATTTTATATGTATAGTAGTTATTAGAAAATTTGGACATTAGTGATATAAAGTTTGAGTCAAAGCCTACATAAAAATTCATTTTGTCTCCTGTTATAATTGTTACTGAAATACTAACATAAAGAGATGGTGTCACCCCATTATATAACTTGCACAACTAACTTTTTTGACACACTCAACACACAAGCAAGTTAAGATAAGAGGATTAATGCTGTCAATTTTAAGCCTACTGAATATTGTGACTCTTATATCATGTTTTTTTAGTAGGAACATGTGGTATTTAACAAACTAGTGTCAAAGAAGAGAAGAAATCATATGAACATAAGAAAAATACCAAAAAACCCATTTAAAAACAATGAAAATACACACTATTAATAGTGTGAGGGGAAACATAAGAAGAAAAATGATGGATTGTAGCAAGGAGGGTAAAGAAATAAGAGGAATAAAAAAATTTAAAAAAAACATTAGAAACATGAATACAAAACCGAAAATAATACAAAATCAAAATTGAAGACATACCAAGCTAGAATTCAAATCTCTAACTGTGTCCATACTCTTCCACCCTCTAATAGTCCACTAGCTTATGATGAAGCCACGATACACCACTACACCTCTGATGTCCAAGTATCAAATCTTTTCTCTCAACGTTAAATCTTGGCAAGAGTAGCCCCATAAATATGTGCTGGCATAATTCTGTAGCTAAATAGTTAAAGTGTGTTCTGAGAATATTACTGCTCAAAATAGTCTAAGTGCATAGCCCAATGATGAGGATCATTTTCAAGCAATATATAAGGCAATGGGCTTAAACGTTTTTATTACCCACCTAACAACAGTTTATGCCAAAATAGTTGAAATTGTATTAGGGAATTAGTGGCTACTCCTTCCTAAAAGTTTTTACAAAGAGCTCTAAGATTACAGATTAGACTAAACAACCGCCCTAGGCAGATGCCTGAGATTGAGTTGCTGCTGCTAACAGGCTAGTATCCTCCACAGCAACCTCCATCCCCCTCCCAAGTTACC